>Ga0315293_10000391_pt1 | contig 40307 bp, 67 predicted proteins | sample YL17G13_20_MG_FD_203071 | JGI IMG/M metagenome (GOLD analysis project Ga0315293, IMG submission 203071) | Sediment microbial communities from Yellowstone Lake, YNP, Wyoming, USA - YL17G13_20 | ecosystem: Environmental > Aquatic > Freshwater > Lake > Sediment | place: USA: Wyoming | collected... | reverse complement strand
CATGAGGACCGAGCCGAACTGTTCTTCCAGGCTCATCTTCAATTCCAGTTTCCTCTTATTGACGTTATCGAAGAACGCCTTTGCCTCTGCATCGTTCTTCACTATCCCCCTTTGGATATCCTCGATGTAGAAGATAAACTCGTCCGACAACTTCTCTCCGCCCTTTTCCTTTCCCCTTGCCGTCATAAGGAGATAACCAGAAAGAGCGAGAACCTTCATATTCGGAGAAGCCGCCACGTCTGGTAGTCCTTCCGGCCTCGGACCAGGTATCTCGACATCCTGTTGAGAGAGTTTCGGGGTTATGAATATCTCCCGCACTCCCAGGGCCAATGCCTTCGCCGCAAATTCATCCGGGTTTTCCATCCTGTATTTCATGTTGCACCTCATTTCGGTTTCGGTATCTTCGTAATTCCTAATACGTTAAGGGTTTCCCCTATGATATTCTTCAACTCGAATATCTCATTTCCCGTTTCGGGATTGAGAATGAGCATATGGGACTTGTTCTGGTATTTCTTGAACGACATGAACTTCGAGCGGAGAGTCGGGGGGAATGTTTCAACCTCTGACACGAATGGATAGAGTTCTTCCCATAGCATCATCAGCGCATTAGCCAGATTGCTCGGAGCGGTTTCTGCGGTAGGAAGTTTTATCCCATAGAGGAGAAATGCGTTCTTCGCATTCAAATATTCCTCATAGGAAACGAGCATGAGATCCCATCTGTTAAGAAGGGAATACGCATACGCCGCACCGGAGGTAGGAACGTCATCCATAGCCTCACTTCTTTGGTTGGGTAATCGTCATGGTGGCGTTATGCATCTGCGCCGTCGCATTCTGGGTTAGTTGGGCGGACGAGTCTATCTGCCCCCGCATATCGTTCAGCGTGTTCATGTTCATAAACGATAGCCCCGCCGCAACCGCACCTACCAGGACCGCCAGACAGAGCAACATCATTATCATCTGCACCCCGGACAAGTTCTTTGCCCGTTGGTTCAAATCCCATGCGTTCTGGGCCGCGCCCAATTCAGCCGCCGATGGAGCCGGGGTTATGTCGTTGAAATGAAGCGGCTCGACGCTATCACAATCAACAAACACTTCCGGTATCCCCTGCTTGTAATAGATTTTCGTATTGGTTGAGGTCAGGGAGAAGCCCAATCCAGGGACTTTCGTTATGAATATCCTGTCTTTCAATAACGCCCAGAAGTTGTTGTTGAAAAGGACCGCCTTTGTTTCCGGGATAACGAGTTGCGGGAGGAATGTGGTCCTGTCCTTCTGCCGTATATTTACGATAAGAACCTCCTTTTTTAGGAACCTCCTTATCTGCCCGGCCCTCCAATAAAGGTCCAGGAAGCGTCCTATGAAGAATCCTATCGGGAGAAGAAGGCAAATGCCCGTCAGAAACAATATCCATTGCGTCAAGTCCAAATCCATAATCATCCCTGCTGTTGCTTCTTCTTAAACAATCCACTCAAAAAGCCGCCTTCGCTGTCCTTCTTCATCTGCTCCATTTGATTTCCGAAGGCTCCGAGTCCTTGCTGGTTTGGCTGGAACCTGGTCCCGATCATCGCTTGGAGAATGCGCTCGTTGCCCTTTATCGTTTTAGTCATAAGAACCTCGTTTCGCCATGAGATATATTTATTAAGGAACGGGGATTCGCACCCTTCATTCCTCTTTCCGAAGTCCAGGAAGTATGTAAGGAGTATGGCATCGTTCTGGTAAATGCGGACGAGCGCATCCGAACCGATGTTGGCGGTTTGGATATGCTTGCTTATTAAGGAGGAGAACCGCATTGCCATAACGGTATCTGATTCGCTTTCCGCCTCGTCTATCTCACTATCAACCAGACCGTCGCCATGCTCAAATTCGTTCTGGGGGCGATAATGACCTTTTCTTGATTGGTCGAGGAAATATTTGTTGTCTGTATTGTCAGGGGAGGCATCAGGCATGAGAGGATAAGGTTAATAAACCTTTTAAAGGTATCTTGTAGTATGCTTATAGAAATCATTGCGCTTATCCTCTTGGGTATCTTGGCATACCAGGACTTGAAAACCCATAAAGTAAATAATGTCCTTATCTTTCTCCTATGGATTCCGGCTATGATACTCTCTCCGAACTACCTATTGGCTGCCTTCATATCCCTGGGCTTCGTTAATGAGGTTCTGGCGCACTTTCGCAGCCATATCGTAGGTTGGGGTGATGTTCTCATGTTCGGGCCATTTGTGGCTGTTATGGCTGCCCTGGGGCATTACCAATATCTAATGGGGCTTTTCGCTTTCGGGACATGCCTTATGGCGAGTTCGATAGGGAAGAAGAAGCTCCCGTTGGGGACCGTGTTCTTTCTGATCTATGCCATTACTCTCCTGGTTTCAACATGGCATAATGGAGGATGAAGTATAGGGCGACGAGTATCGAGGATAGACCTAGGAGGTAGGAAAGCGGGATGTATGGTGTGGTTACATCTATCGAGTTCTGAACGGTTGTCGAGTTCGATTGGATAGGTTGGGGTGATTGGATCCCGGATAGTTGTTCGATTGTGAGAGTTCTGGTTTCAGTATAGACATATCCCGAACCGTCATAGCATCCAGCGACATAGGTGTAATAATCGTAGGGCAGCGTATTCAGAACGTAATACGCAGAACTTCCGTCTATCGTCATGTTCTTATTTATTGAAAGCCATGTGCCGTTCAAGGAGAAATAACAGTCATAGGGTAGAACCTGATTTGCTGAAACGTTAAGGATGATACTGGTATTGTGGATTATTCCCGCCACATCTGGGGTTGGCGGAACGAACCCGATTACGAGTGGAGGCGCGGTTGAAGTATTTATATCGAATGAAACGCTGCCATAATCAATATACCCGGACGTATCATTGGCATATACCACTATGGTATTGCTTCCTTCCGTTCCAGTTATGGTTGTATTGGCGCACCCTGGAAGGCTCACATTCGCGTCCCCATTCAATGAATACCAGCAACTATCTATCCCGCTTCCGCTTGTTGCCGTATATTCCAGAGGAAGTTCGGTAACATTATACGTCGAAGCAGTTGGTTGGCTTATTGAAACGTTTGGGAAGTTGAGGAATGAACAGTATCCAGTATCGTAGGTTATGGCGTTGTAGTATTGTTGTTGAACTTCTATTGGATTGAGGGCGACGTTATACATCACCACCTCGTCTATTTTCCCCTGGTATCGCAGAGTGCAACCTTGTGGTCCAGAACATCCGACATAGTAATAGTTGTCAAAGACCGATAACTGATAAGGGGGCAACCCATAGTTGGTAGGTTGCAGAACTCCGTCGTAATAGATTAGGATTTGATTAGTGTCTGATACCATGACTACGTTATGCCATTCTTCTGCGGCTGGCAATGGAGTCGAGATTCGCGGGCCATCATAACCGTTTGAAGCAACTTCCAGGTTGGGTTGGTTATCATACCAGTTCATTGTTATTTCAAAATCACCGAATGAGAATGGCTCTTGTAAAACTCCGCTCGTAGTTCTATTCATCCAGAATGAAACCGTGAATGGGACGTTTCCACTAAACCCTAAATTCGGCAGGCTCACATCGCTGGTTGCCCCATCAAAATCCAATGCTCCGCCAATCACTCCGTCCGTCCAGGTTGCGCTTTCTACCGTTCCATCATTTCCGTCTGCTGAATCTATTGCAGTTGTTCCATTGCCATCATCAAATGCCCAATAACCTACCATCCCATTATAGCATTCGGCGAAACTGATAGTGATGACCAATAGAAGCAGGATGACTCCCAATAATGCAATAACCCACTTCATCCGCATTCACCCAATCCCAAGTCATATTTGCCTGAAAGGTAGCATTCTATCGAAACCCTTTCGGTATCGCTTACCGCTCTTGTATAGACGATGAGTTCTGCAATATCGCCAGCCGAATAATCGTTGAATGCAACCCCGCCCCCTAATGATAACCCATCAGGGCCAGCGATACCATTTGAATTGCTTGCGATCAATGCTCCATCCTCATAGACACTTGAAATAGCCCCGGTTTCTATTGCGCTATATATATACCAGTTCTCGTCTGTCGGAACACATCCACCACTACAAGTAACCCACCCATCGAAATATGCGGTTTGCCTGTATGCAGCATAGCCTTGTTCGGTCCAATATCCCAGGAGCCAGTTATTATTCACCCCTGATAATATCCGTGAATCGGAACCCGCCAATGGGGTTTGCCGAACAACATAGAATACGCTGACTGGTGCAGGATAGTTTGTATTCGTGCTTAAAATATCTGGATTAAGCGAGGAGAACCTTACTATTGGTTTCCCATTTAAGACATTAGTTCTATATGTCGGCTGGTTTCCTGGGTTGGATTGTGTTACCTCACCCCCACCACCGCTCCATACCGAGATTGGATCGCCGTCGCTCTTGTTCGTTATCTCATCTGCCTTCAACCACATACCTATCCCGTTGCTCGGAAAGGCATTTTGATAAACTGCATAGGTCATTATCGTCTGCCCGTTGTTGATTTGTATGCCTTCAACTAGCATGGTATATCCCAGGAATAATAGTATAACGCCAGCCACTATTGCTGGGGGTTGGTGCTTCCCTGCTTCTGCGTATAGTGCGAGGAGGATTGCAATGACAGCGAAAAAGGCGAGTATTTCAATAAGCATTTTATCCCCCCTTTACCTCGAAGGCATAATGGAATAGACCGTAAAGGGAGAGAAGAACTAGTGCTAATCCGATGAACGTCGAGGTTCCTATATCGAGATAAGGAAGTTCTGGGATGCTTGCGTATGTCGGGGTTATGGTTTCATTCGTTAAGGTTATGGTTACATTGCCCGATATATTGCTTGTCATGGTTAAGTTCGATGCGAGGCCAGTCTGGTATTGCATCCCATCTACTAGAACCCATAAGCCTAATATCAGAAGTATGGTCCCTCCCACCAATCCGAGCGGAGCGTGTTTTCCTGCCTCTGCGAAGAATACGAGAACTGCGACTATCAAACCCACGAAGGCAACCAGTTCTAATAGCATGGCTATCCTTATCGCTTGGGTTTTTTAATCATTCGTTTATCTTTCTAATGCGGAGCGCAGTCCTTTTTTAAACCCAGAATGGAAGGCACGATCTTCACTTCTACTTCTATGTTCTGTTGGATTGCTCATTTCAAAACCTTCCCCCTTTGAATATCCATATTCAAACCAGGATTTTTTACCCATATTTATCATCTCCATCCAAACTTGCCTTTGCTTCTTGTATTGTTCATTGCCGCAGCGAAAAGGCTATTGTGGGATTTGGATGTTGCTCCTGCAAATAAATTATGGCCTTTAGAGGCTCCAGATACGGCTTGTTGGAGTAAAGTAGGCTTGTTTTCTGACCTTCCTCTTGGACCGCCGCCGCTTACCGCCATTCCCAGGAATGAGGGCTTCTCTGATCTGCCTGATGAGTGTCCCATCATTGCCATATTGAGCATAGATGGTCTTTCCGCAGTCCGCCCACCCGCTTGCGAGCCTCCAAACATCGCAGACGCTAATGGGCTTTGGGCTGCGGATTGAGTTGGACCTGGACTTCCTTCTGGACCTGGGACATAGACACGCCGCGCTTTCCCATGTTCTATTACTGTCTGATAATGACCGCCATGCTGACGACCACCAGAAGGTCCGGCTCCGCCTCCACCTATCAATGAACCTATCATTGAACGACCTTCACCCAGATAACTGCTGGATGGTCTTAATGATAATGAAGCACCCGGGCCGGATTGCTTTCCTTTCCCAGACATTGTTTCCCGGAGCAATGAACTTCCGCCCATTCCTCCGAAACCGCCTTCTCCCCGTTCTCTTATTCCACGACCTACGCCCTGGGTTATCCCTTGTATTCCTGCGATCATCTTTCCTGCCGTGCTTTCCTTAAATTCCATCCTGGCTAATTCCTTTTCCCTTCTTTCAAGTTCTGAAACAGCGAGGCGTTCTGAACGTTCTCCTATTCCTGCTACGGCTTTCATTGTCCGTTCTTCGAGCCGTTTTTCCTTTGTGTATTTTGACTCTGCCTCGAATTTTGAATATGCTTCCTTTGCCCCGGTTATCGCTTTTGAAAGGATGTTCTGCTCTTGTGGGTTTATTGGCTCCATCCTAACGCCTTCTTCCTCTTTCTTCACATAAGGATTGAGCGGACCAGTAGTTGGTTTTTCAGTAGGATATGAACTGCCCTCTAATCTTCCTCGCATCGCCTCTCGTGGGATTTCCCGGTATTTCGGTCCGGCTTCTTGCGCCATGCGTTTCCGGGCATTCATATATGCGACATCTGCATCCCGTTCTGCTTGGAGTTCTGCTGCGGTTTTGTTATGGGCGTATTCAGCCTGGGGTTTTGCCTTGTGGCTTGGGACGAGTCCTCGCTGCGCTAATTTAGCATAAAGTTGTTTTTGGTTTTCCCCGACACCAATTCGCCTGTCTATCTCTGCATCTATATCGAACTCGTCCGGGGCGTGTCCTGCACCAGCCATTATTTTTACAGCATAGTTTTTGACTTGCTGAACTTCTACGTCATCGAGTTCTCGTGTTTCCGGGCCATCCATTTAGGTTGCCTCCTCACTTCCTTCCTTTTAGGTGTGGCAGATTGGACAGGCTCGCTTGCGGGTTGTAGTGATATACCTTCTCCTCGTGGAGCGGTTTCGCTTCCCCGTATAGCGACCTATTCAGTTTGCCGTCATGTATTTTTCCCATTACAATCTACCTCCTCTCGGTGGTTTATGACCATGATGTTGTTTCTCCCATTGCGCGGTTGCTATGGCCCAGGATGATTGTTCAGAGTAGCCTTCCCGTCTTAACGCCTTCACAACCCTTTCCAGTTCCTTCGGCATATCAATACCTTCATCAGAGAAGGAACCGGAAGCCCGGCCCACTCTGACTTTCATCTGGGCAGTAGCACATCAGAACAGTTGTGCAACCATGACCGCAGGGACCATCGCCAGCAGAATCGGGATCACACCGACTACCGTCGCTGTGGTTCCCGTCAGGTTCGCCGACTCGATAACTCCTGTGGTTACAGGAATGGCAACGGCGACCACAAGCACTATGCCTATGACCAGACCGACTACCATACCCGCTATGGTTGCTCCGTCCGAGGAGCCATGTCCCTTATTCAAGAGGTTTTCCATGAGAAGCAGAGAAACTACCTTATATATAAAGATTATTCATCAGAGAAGGGGACCGGACTTCCGGTCCTCTCTGACTTTCCGCTGGCATGAAGCAGCACATCAGAACAGTTGTGCAACCATGACCGCAGGGACCATCGCCAGCAGAATCGGGATCACACCGACTACCGTCGCTGTGGTTCCCGTCAGGTTCGCCGACGTGATAACTCCTGTGGTTACAGGAATGGCAACAGCCACAACCAGCACTATGCCGATTATGAGGCCGACTACCATACCCGCTATGGTCGCTCCGTCCGAGGAGCCATGCCCCTTGTTCAAGAGGTTTTCCATGAAAAGCAGAGAAACTACCTTATATATTAATATTATCTACCATAGTATTATCGGCGAACGCCTCCCAATCGCCCTTATAGGGCGGAGAGAAGGGCGGGGGATTACCTCTTAAAGTCTTACTCCGCCCTCTCCTTTTAATGTTCTACCTTTTATGAGGCAAGAAATCAGCGTAGGCGTATCCTTCTCCTACTCATCTTCTCTACCTGGTCCTTCTCCATCATCTCTGCGAGGATATTCCCTATGTCGCTTTTCGATAAGCGGAACCCCCGGGCCAGTTCTCCCTGGACTTTCGCGGATTGCATATCCTGTTGCATATTGAGTTGATTGTATCTGTCGAGTGCTTCCTTGAACTTCCTATCCAAAAATCCCATTAGAACAACCCCAACTTCCTTGCGGCGAGATATGCTATGACCGACAATGCGATTGCGATAACCGCTGTGAACCAGGAGATATATACCATCGCCAATGCCATCGCTGGAATCATTATAAGGACTTTAACATCGAAGCGGGTATCTTGAAGCATTACGAAAACCGCAAAGAAGGCAAGGAAGATCAACCCGATAATGTCATGGCTCCCGAATACTGAATCGAACCCGTCCCCGATTATCTGTTCAAACGGCTCGGTAGCGAAACTGACCGCGAGGAAAAGCAATACCGCCGCGAGTTGTTTAAATTTCATGTCGGACCTCTCACGAAGTTCAATACTGCGAGCAATGTTATGACGTTGAAGATGACCATGCCTGGGATCTCGAATGGGGTATTGATAATGAATGACCAGGGGAAGATAAAGAAATTGACCAGGATACCCAATATGGCTAATGGGATTATGTAGATTGCGCTGAACCCTACGATGTATGCGGCAAACAGGCCTACTGCTCCGATTAGCCCCCAGATAGCCAGGTTTGTAAAACTTATCGTTGCGCCCCCGTTTCCCCTTACTGGTATCTGTTCGCACCCGGACATGGAGAGATTGCTGCATTGGGATATGACTACGGAGTTGTTTGCATTAGCCAAAAATTTCCCATTGTCCCCTCCTTCAATTAGTGGAATGATAGGTGTATATCCCAGGTAGTAGAGGATCAGCGCCATGCTTACTGTTAAGAATAACCAGGCTGCAAATTTCATGTCCCCGCCTTCATAATATAGGTCGTTCCCAATACGCCTATCGTCGCCAATGTCGTTACCATCCACGCTGTTACTACGCCCCAACCCTCGGCAATATAAAGAATGCCGCTTGCCGGGATGAGCGTCGGTGTCATGAATATAGTAAAGCCCCATAGGACTATAAGCCCAACCCATGCCGCACCCTCATAGGTATAGCGTGAGATGAATCCAGCCACGAGCATTGAACAGATGAGGGCGATCACATAGAACACCCATCCGCTTATCACGCCCGTTGTAAAGAAGTGTTCCCTTGCCTGTTGGAAACTGCTGGTCCTGTTTGCGATAACGAATGAAACTGGGAAGGGCCGATTTTCCGTCATGTTTTGTATCTTCATCCATACCGCTATGCGATATGTTGCGTTGTCGTCTGCGGTATATTGCAGAGAACCCCCCGCAGGGGAAGTCTGGTTGTTGCTATAAACTGTCGAAGTGTTCCCGCCCTTTACTTTCGTTATCGCCATGCCCCAATATTGGAGAAGGCTATTTGCGCTTGCCACTGTGTAGGTTACATTCACGGTTGAAGTATGATAGGTTCCTGATGAGGGTGAGATTAGATAACTCAAATCCCCGTATAGGAATTGATAGTTTGGCATTGGTTGGATGATCGAACCGTTGTTGCTTCCGTTGTAGTAGGATTCGTTTCCTGTTTCGTTTATCCCTCCTCCTCCGCCAGTTCCAATAAGATTGAGAGTAACCGCTATCTGCTGTGTCGTGGATGGATAGAAGTCGTAGGTCAATGTAACATAGCCAGATGAGATGAAGATGAGGCGGTATGGGGTTAGCGGTTGAAGATAGAAGGTTGCCATGCCTCCGCTATCACTTATCTCCTGATCCACCATCGTCCAGGCTTGTAGTTCGTTGCTGAAACGATATGCGGTAACTTGCGAGCCGGATATGATTGTTCCCATGTTGTTCTTTATCTGGAAGCCGTAGTAGTTCCCCAGGGTATTGTTCAATGAATATCCCCAGACTGTATAGTTCCCTGTCGAGGCGGTAACATAGTAGCGAGCGGTCCCGTTATCGCACGTCATCCATGTTCCAGGAGTAGGATGTTCGCTTGATATTCTTGAATAGTTCCAGAGAGTTGATGGGGTTATGACATAGACGGGCCGCGAGATGTTGTAGGTGTAGGTGTTGTTCCTGACTACCGAGGCGTAGGTCGTTGCGTTGAAAGCGGTCCAGACGGTTGCCGAGAAGTTCTTGTAGGTTGTATTCGACATTTCGTCGTTGCACATATAGGCAACCCACCAGTTCGGGTTCTCGTCGCAGTTCTTTATGGTTCCGTTTAATCCTCTTTTACTATCAAATGTTCCACTGTAATTCATTCCATCTCCGCCAGTTACATTGATTAGTCCTATGATGTTTGGTTGATTGAGAGAGCATACTCTGATATATCCCCCATTACCTCCCATTGCGTTGTCGTGATATGTGTTCAAAACGCTTCCGCCCATCGCTATCAATGAACCCGTTAATGAGATATAATTCCCTCTTACAATTATCTCTCCACCGCCAGGGCCGCCAGCATGAGAAGATTGAGTTGAACCTGCGGTTGATATTCCGCCAGTTGTATTGATTGTTCCAGTTATGTTTATTGTTGGGGCTGTAAGGTATATCGCTTGACCAGAACCTCCTGAATGAGCATAGCTTGTTCCTCCCGTTCCAGACATCGCTGCTGCCCCACCAGTTGCATAGAACCCTCCACCACAAGTCAATTCTCCTGTCAAACCTCCCGCTTCTGGTATGCCTTCAAATGGCATTAATCCAGAGCCATTGCCAGGTATTCCGCCTAGGCCAGTTCCGTTTATTCCATTCGAACCGTTTGTAGAACCTAGGAAAGAACAGGGTTGTGCGCTACCAGAATGGCATGAACCTCCACCAGTTCCACCGTTCCCACCGTTTCCTCCTATGCCTGAAACTGCGTCTTGTCCGCTTCCATTAATCATCCCTTTTAATAGGATGTAGTTGGTTGCGTTTATTTTGAAGCGAGAGCGATCAAGTGAGATAGTTACGTTGGGGCTTATCTCTATGCTACTTACATTTAATGAGTAGTCTTGGGTTTGTATCGTCGAGTTCGCATTGACGTAACAATTCCCTCCTGGGGTGCAGTTTTGTATGAAGTGGTTGTATATTCCGAATGTCGGGACCGATGCGCTTGCGATTGTTCCATTCGTATTGTTGTCATAGACTGTTATCGAGTGGGTTGCGTTCTCTGCTGCGAAGAAGGTTGTATTGGCACATCCAGGAAGCGAAACGTTTGCTGCCCCGTCGAGTGAATACCAGCATGAATCGAGGTTCGTGCTTGTTGCGGTATAGTCCAAATTGAGTGTAGTATAATTGTAGATGCTAGCACTCGGAGCCTGTATTGTAATCGCTATTGTCATTGGCTGTTCTGCGCTGACCGAATCGGTTTGCGCCCAGGTTGCATTTATGGCTGCCGCACTCTTATTCGTTATGGCAATGCGCCATTCATCTATCGTTCCATTGACGTAGTTCGTTCCCGTAGCTCCACACGTTGTTGTTGGAAGCATACCAACCGTTAGGCATGAACCAGTAACGAGAGTTGGTGGTCCGGCCTGTGTTCTTAATAATGTGCCGTTAAGATAAAGGGTGGATTGATTCTCCGTAAGATTATAGTAGTTCGCTACTCTCGCCCAGGTTGAAGCCACGAATGCTGTTGTTGAGCCTACACCAGTAGTTCCCTGCCCCCATTCAGCATAAGCGTATGAGGAAGCGTTCTTACCTATTGCCCTCGCCGTATTCGTTCCGCTCATGCCTATTACTGCTACATCCTGCTTTACTGCTGGAAGCGCCAATGAAATGAAACTCGCCCATGCACTCTGGAAGTAGGTATCGCTTCCAGACGGGATATTTGTAAAGGTCGCGGTTCTCTGGGCCTGTTGGTTTGCCAATCCGCTTCCAGTCCATGCGTATCCCCATTTCCCTGCTATCGGAGCGAGTGTTGCTGAACCCCAGGTAAGGTCATTCCCATTACCAGCACTATCCCTGAATGGAGTTGCGCTTTCTGCGAAGTGATAGACCGCAGTAAATCCTGCCGTCTGCCATAAACCAGTTGCATTTTGCCCGTCTGTTGCTGCTGGATTGCCATAGTAAATGCGAACCGTCCCCGAGGTTGTAATGGATGGGATGAGAACCCAAATAGTCGTAGTGGATGTATTCCATGTTCTATTTTCTATCTCGAAAGGAAGGACAGTCGAACCATCAGAAGCGATAACCCGAAGATCGGAGCCGTCTGCTTTCGCATGACCAGCGGCTACTGCCCCTGTGCTGTTCCAAACACAATGAGCGGCAAAATTAGTTAGGGCAGTATCCCCAATATTTGAAATGCTGCACGTTACATAGTAGGCCCATGTTACATTCCACCAGGCATACTCTGGATAAGATTCCCCTTCAAAAGAAGGCACAATGTCTATGGCTGCCCCGTATCCTCCATCTGGGAGGATGTTCATATCGTAGTCAGCGCAGTATCGGAGAGTGGTTATCTCGCCCATTGCAGTTGAGAACGTGCTTCCTGTTGATGACCATTCGCCAGTTTCATTATCCTGTATTTCCCATCTGGCATTTTTTAATGTTCCAGATGTTTCGGCGATTTCTATTTCTGGGATATTTGATACTGTATCTTCTGTTAAGTAACTTCCATCTATCGTATAGTATTGGCAACCATGCCCGAAGTCAGAATCAATATGATCCAGAACGAAGTCTGAACGCTCGAACGCGAATGTCGTAGCAAATAGAAGTAGTAGGATTGGGAGGAATTTCCACATGGGCTAATACCTCCCTGCTCCCTCCCGCTGTGGGATAGCGTAATTCATCACGGTAACTATGATGGCAAGCAGGAGGATAAATGGGACGGCATACATGAAGAGGATAATAGCGTCGCTGAATGAAGTTGGATGCGCGGTCTGAAAGGCAACCGCGTCGTCAATTATCGGGTTGAGGACTGGGAGGGCGAACATGAAATACATTAGGAATGTGATAACAGAAGCGAGGAGGTTGGTGAATGTGATCTGGCCCTTCATGCGAACATTCCTCGGTTAGTATTTTTAAACATAGCGGAAGTCAGGCTTTTGGACTTCACCTGGCCTGAAAGCTGCTGCGCTGTCGGTATCCTTCCAGTCCTCTCCCTTTCCCAGAGTTCGGGATATTTTGTCATTGATGGGTGCAATGCCTTTCCCGCACCAACTATGAGTTCGGTTTCAGCCACGCTTATCAGGTCCGCGTATAGCGAGCGAACATCGTGCATTGATTTAACCGCCTGTATCTTCGGCTTCTTCTGCTCGATTCTTTTAAGTTCCGCCACACCCAATTTCGGTAGTAGGACTATTCTGGTCGCTTCCCGTTCTGCCTGTCTGGTTGCGGTCCTGGTCGCTTGCCTGGTTGCCATCCGTGTAGCGGAGCGAACTGCCATTCTTTCGGTCATGCGTTCTGCTGCTCGTTCTGCCGTTCTCTCGGACATTCTCTCTGCGCTCCGTATCGCCATGCGTTCGGAGAATCGGACTGCCTCTTTTGTTGCTTCTTTCGTTGCGGTCTTTGTGGCGTTTCTTATTGCGGACCGCTCTGCCATTCGTGTAGCGTTCAATGCTGCTATTCTGTATGCTTCCCGATATTGTTCCTTTGTCGCCATTCTTGTTGCTGGTCTAACCATCTCTCGAACTATTCCGCGCTCTAATGTTTTTGTTCTTTGTGGTTTTGTTTTTGATAGTTCCATTCGTAGTTCTTCTTCCTTGTAGATTTGTTCCAGGGGCCGCTTTTGGTATTTGGCTTGTTGCTCTTGGAATTGTTTGGTTATTTCCCAATACCGTTCCCTGCCAGCAAGTATCTCTGGGCTTACAACTTCTGGTGTTCTGGCTTCTTTCATTGCGGTCATAACAGATTTGAAGTGGGCTGTTTTCTCTACTTCCCTTTGTATCCCGGCTTGCTCCCATCTTTCAGGAGTTTTGGTTGGGACCAGGACTTCTGCTCTTGGCAGGGCTTCCCCTCTAACCCAGGGCATTCCCTCGCTTTCATATCCCCATCCCCTTCCCGTCTTTTCGGCTAATCTTGCCTGTAATTCTTTTGCGCTTTTCATTTCTGAAATAACGCGGGGGATATTCTTCATCCTTTCTGCCTCTGCTTCTGCCATTCTTGCTTTTACGAATATCTCCGGCTCTGGCATTTCCGTTATCATCTTGTTGTATGTCGTGCGTTCAGCCTGCCATTTGGTTATATCCATTGGCTTGTATCCTTCTTCTGGGAATATCTTACCAACTATAAATTCTGCTGGCTTCCCTATGAATGTTTCTGCGAGTTGCCCTGGTAGTTTTGGCACTTCTTCCAGGTATGGCTTTGCTTTGGCTTTGGCAAATTGCACTTCTTTCCGATATGGCCTCACGATTAGTGGCTGTGTTTCTGCAACCATCCCCAAAAAGAATCCCCCTGCTGCTGCCCCTATAATTGTCTGGGCGGCTTCTGGGGTTGTTAATGCTTTCCCTGTTTCTCCTAATGCGTATGAGATTTTCGCTATTGATTCCGGCGGCATTCGTTCTGCGCCTCGTTCCGGGTATGGTGTTCGCTCATATTTCCAGGCTTCCATCTCATAAGCCGATGCTTCTGGTGAGAGATAGGCTGCTCCGAATGCCGGAATCCCCACAAATCCAGTTGCTAATCCACCAGTAACTAATGACCATCTTGCCCCTTCTGCCGCTATTCTTCCTGCTGTTGCTACTGCTGTCCCTCCCATGCGTATTGCTGGTGCGGCTGGAAGGTAGAGATGTGATCCCAATGCCCTTGCATATGCGGCTGCATGGCTCATTTCTGCGGTCATCCCATATTTGATAGCATATGGTATGTCTGCGATTGCACTCGGTATTGGAGTCGGAATCACTATTGAAGGTTTCGTTGCTCCCTCTGGGGTGATTGTGATTGCTTTGATTTTCGGCGGACCTATCTCTGAAACATATCTACCTACCTCTCCCATCGGCAAGGGTTCTGTTCGAGTGAATGTTCGGATTATCGTTCCCCCTTCACCCAATTCCGACTTTACGAGCAGGGCAGGAGTTCTCGCTTCGATTTCATGGGTTGGCAATGGCGGGTGGATGTTTCCCACTATGGCTTTTGTTCCAGTAAGGAAATATCGTGTTGCCTTTCCTATATCGCTCGGTATCGGGGTTGGTATTGTCAATACCTTTTCTCCGGCTTCGGTTACAGTAGTGATGGTTAATGCCCTGAATTTTGGCGGCTGAATGACCATGCCCGGTTTCCCGGTTGAGGTCATCTCGGTTATCACTCCTCCTTCTCCAAATACATATCTCGATTCTGGGACTATGAATGGCTTTGCCGTTTTCATCGAAGCCGCAGCGACTTCCTCCGGCATTCCACGTATTGCTTTTCCAGTAGCACCGCTTACCAATACTTTCGTGGTTCCGGCTTCGCCCAACCCAAACGGAAGGACGCGCAATACTTTACTTCCGATAGCTCCTATTGCTGGTCCTATTGCGAATGAACCATAAATAAATGGAATGGACGCTACTGGCATTATTGTCCCTGCGATTTCCGCTTGTTTGACTTCGCTTTCTGCCTGGGTTAGTGGTGTTTTGGTTATTGCCCTTACCCCCATCTCCACTCCCGCTTCTGCCATATACGTTGCGCCCAATGCCGCCTTTCCGATCATCTCTCCAAAACCAGCAGTTAGCCATACTGCCTGTGAGAATGGGCGTATCTCAATTCCACCTACCGTTGTTTTTGCTCCAATCTGTTCTTCTGCTGCCCTGGCCCATGATTCGGGATATGTTTTCGTCCAGTCGGTTGCCATGAGAACTCCGAATGGTGTTGATGGGATTTCCGCCCCGGATGATGGCTCTATAACCGTCTTTGGTCCTTCCATCCCTGCGAAGGTCCATTCGTTGCCAGTATAAGAAGTTGAGATTTTTTCTGCCGATATGAAACTGACTCCTCCTTCCCTCACTAATTCAGGTTGTGGGCCGCCAGTAAATTTGACGTATTCTATTTTCGGGATGCCGCCCTGGGCTGTGATGAATGTTTCTCCCAATCCTTCATATTTCATCGTCTTATATACTGGTCCGCCAGTTCCAGTCCCGATGAACGTTGTTTCTTCGTATGATGTTTGGTATGCTGGTGCTTGTGATATTGGTTTAGTTTTCGGCTCTCCCCATAAATCCGCTGCCGTTATAGGTCTTGCGACATAACCTTGTTTGACTTCTACCGTTGCTGGCACATTAACCAGTTTGCTCCCTTCCCAATGGATCGCTGTTGGGCTTGATACGCCCCATTGTTCGGTAACTGGCTTTCCGGTCATCTCTGCTAATTTATCGCTTACTTTCAGAAGGATTTGAGTTTTTGCCGCTTCGATGTCCGCGCCGTATGTTTTCAGTTCTTGTGCCGTCATTTTTGAAACTGGCATTGTTTCCCCGGACGCATAGGTTACTTGCAGTTCGCCAGTATCGGTAGAATATGAAAACTCGCTTGGGGTATGTTGCGACACTTTAAACTCGCCAGTTGGTGCTTGCTTGAATGTTCCGTATGCGCTTGTCTTTTGATAGCCTTCCATCGCATTTTTGATGACTTGCTCGAAACGCGCTTTTGTCGCAGCGTCCATGTTCTTTGCGATTTCCGGGTTGAGTTTTACCGTATAGTCTGTTCCGCTTCCAGAAACTACAACTCCCTGTTTTCCCTCGAATACTTGCTGGTTTATCTTCATTGCCGTATTTTCAGCCAGTTCCTGGGCGTATGTGATTGATGGGCCTGTAACGATGTTCTGCCCTGCTATTGGCGGTGCTGCCAATGGCTTTGCCAATACTATCCCGACTTGGGCGGTTGGGGATGGGGTTGTTGGTTTCGCCAATGTCGCTTCTTTCGTAACTGGATTTACCGTGTATCCCCTGCTTATGGCTTCTGACGTTGAAACCTGTTGCATATAGCCTGGGAAGCGTTCAGATGGAATAAGCACCCTTACTGGCATTTTTGGTTGTGAAACTGGTCCCCTGCCTTCTAATGGTTTTTGGGTAACTGGCCCCCGGATCACTACGTCTGGTTGCCCTTCTTGCCGTCGAACTTGCGAGCCGTCCGCTTTCGTAACTACATATCCGCCAGAAGAAGTAGTGGTTGCAGGCTTTGAAGATGTTGTCCCATAAGAACTCGTTTTTGTCGTGCTTGTTGTTCCTCCGCCAATGCTTCCTCTACTGCTTACTGAACTCTTTGTATCTGGGCTGGACGAACTTCCGAAGGATTGAAACCCTACAACCATATTTAAGGTTCTGCGGTAGATTTTTTAATGATATGTTTAGTTTCCCAAACCATAGCCATAGGATACATTCATTTTGATTGGTGTGGTTTGCCCTCCCGGGCCTGTTTCGTATTGCTTGGTTGGGTTTGAGGTGCAATTCATCACTAATCGGTTTCCGTCTGTGGATGGGACGCAATGGAAGCCATTTACCGAATACGACGAGTGTTCTAGTATAAGATGATATTGCTGCATCGCCCAATCTGCCCCCAGGTTATATGAGAGTGCTATCGAAACGCAGATAAATATCATTTTCAGGAAATTTCCCAGGGCAACCATTGGGATAGTATGCCCTCCGATGTGCAATAGCCATTCGGTGCTAATCTTTTCCGTTTTCTCGAACATATGGTCCTCCCTCCAAAACGAATGACGGATCACGCCATTCCTTTTTTTGCTTCCTGGCCTGCGAATTTGTTTCCATTCATTTCTGCCTCCACCATGAATTTTATTTGTTGGGCCGCCACGAGCGAGCAACCATATCTCGTCTTTACGGCGAGGGTATTTATCTTTATCGCTCCTGGTTTCGAGCGTGGCGAGGAGAAAGCATTAACGTCTGCTATTATCTCCTTGCTCATGGTTTCGTAGTCCGGGGAGTTCCGCTTCTTCTCTGACCGGATTTGCTTAACGTCTGCCCGGATGTCGTGCAGGGTTATCGGTTTCCGCCTTAATTCGATTTCGCTGTATATGTCGTCTATCCTCTTTGGCGGGAGGCTCACCCGGATTCCAGTTACCTTTATCGGCTGGTTGTAGAAATGGAGGACTGGCCTCCGATAGAACATTTTGTTGTAGAGTGAGTTGTAATTCATCTTGTATATCTCGACTGTGGCGTATTGCTTCGAGTGGCGGGAAACCCGGATGTAGATGTGGCTCATGTCCCTGATGCCTTTCAGGATGAAGGACCGGAGCGGAGCGCAGAAGAAGATGGTTGGGTGTAGGTATCCGATAACGGTCAGGGTTTTGATAACCGCCTTCTGGATGCGCTCCTGCCAGTCGCCCTTGTTCAATGCGCTTCCTGCCTCATCCACGATGATAATTGGGTTCTTGATTTTTTCCCGGTCTATTTCTTCGGTGAGGGCCAGCAAGCCTTCCGCGTCCTGGACCATGAATTTTTCTGGGTTACGCTCGAAACTGTTTGACATTAAACAAGATGCTAAAAACACGAAGCGACTTTTTCCCGATCTATGGCGTCCATCAACTGTGATGAATAGCGACAATCTATTTTCAACAACCGTGTCCCTCAATTGTGCTATGACCTTTACCGCCATCAGGGTTTTCCTATCGAAGCCTCTTGCGAGTAGTCCTTCCGGCGGTTCGAGATTTTGATTGTAGGCATAGCAGGGATGTTTCCATTGGGCCGGATTGCCCGGTTCAAATGATAGGTTATACGGAATCGGTTTCACCTGGCTCATTGAGTTTAATGTCTCTATTGTTTTCTGTTAGTCCATGCCTGGAATACGTTACCATCGCTTTGATGGTATCATACTCCTGCTTGTTGAAATCGAGTTGCGCTGTTTCTGTTATTGGTGTTTCTCCTGCCCGGACCAGAGTTAGATAAAGATAGGCAAGATGCGTTTTGATGAATACTTGGTAAAGCTCATGTAGGGCTGCTTCTTGATTGGTCTTGTTTTCTATCGCTTGCTGGATTTCGTATTCCTTTTGATACAGGTCAGCTAGTTCAACATCCAGGACTTTCCTGCTATCGCTATCCATGCGGTTGATGAGCCTATATTGGAATGCCTTGAAATAAACCCATTGGCGATGGGTATCTTTTGCTGCTTCTGCTGCTATCATGCAGAGTTCGTAATGCCGCAATAACCAATCGGCATTGCTCGAAGGATTAGATGATGGATCCGCAGCGAGCGCGGGTTGTTGTTGCTCTTGAACCATGCAGATATACCTTAACTACATTTTATAAATTTATGTTTATTAATTAACAAATGTTAAATAGTTAATTCTTCTTTTATAAAGAGTAGTTTATATATATAACTTTATATGTGGTGTCTGGTCTGCGCCCCCCATATAAAGCCACTAACTCCCACTCAACGGTCTGGCTCTGCGGCTCACAAATGGGGGGGAGGGGGTGATCTAATTAGAAAGGGTTTGGGGCCAGGGGGGGTAGGGGGGCTTTACGGGGTGGGGACGTGGGGGGGACGTGCCGGGGCGGTAAGCTGGGGAGGGTTAAGGCGGGGGGCGGTCATGAGGCCCGGAATAACGCACGTTTGATTTTTGAGCCGAAACGGACGACCTTAAAAAAAACTCTCTCTCCTTCTCGCCGTTCTGATTAAGGGAGGTTTAGCGGTCATGGTTAGCCGGAGGTCTGGGAGGAGGAGGGAGGCGGGACGCGGGAGGGAGGGACGCGGGGACGGTCTGGGACGCTCCGGGCCTCCGGTCTGGTATTGCGTCCGGTCTGTTCTGGTTTCGTGGTCTGGTTTGATTGTGGGCGGTCTGGGAGCGGTCAGCGTCCGGTCTGGGCGGACGGTCTGGGGGACGCTCCGGGCCTGGACGGGGGGAACGTAGGCGGTGGGAGGAGGCGGGAGGTTATGAGCATAAAACGAGGAGGAATGAAAAAGGACGTTTTCCGACGTGAAACGGACGGTTTAAATAATGTTCGCACCATACTATAATTATCGAGGTGAAAACATGACCGGAAAAACACAGAAGAAAACGGAAGCGGAACAGGCAGAAGAACAGGCAGAAGCCGAGCGGATAAACCCGCTTCTCGCGGAAGTCTGGGCGACCACGAAACAGGTTAGAATCCACCGCATGAAAGGCGGACAGTTTAGAGGTAAAAAGTATTATTTCGTGGAAGTAATACAAAACGAGAAAACCCCTATACCTTCCCTTATGGCTGGTGTATGGCGGAGAATGGAGCAGTTAGGCTATGAGTTCAATAGCGTAGATATTGACTTTGATAAAAGGCTAAATGCCTTTTTCACGAAGGAATATCATAAGCCGAGGGTGAAAGCATGAGCCTTTCTTTTTGTGATTTTTCATGTTGGACGGCGAAAGAAGCGGTTTGTCGGTGCAAGTGCAACGGGGCAAATCATGGAATAGCCAACCGCAGACCGGGGACGCAGGAGAAGATAGCCCCGGGCCTATTCGATGAGGTGATAGAATGACCGAACACACAACCGAGGAATGTCCGGACATGGCGGACTCATACGCGGACGAGATAGAGGACGAGCCGGACGAGCCGACGAGGAAATCCCAGACGGTAGAAATCAAGATAACAGACGGGCATAATTTCGCCCCCGGCACTTATGACGGCTCGCCGTTTATCGCGGTGGATTATTTCCGGGGCGGGCAGGGTGCTTATGGCGGTAGTTCTCCATGTAGGACGGAGGACGAGGTTAAGGGAGCAATACGACACGCCGAGGACGTGATAAGGAAGGAGGGCGACACGCCGGAGATAAAGGACATTAGAAAGAGAAACACATTAGCGGGGTGGTTAGAATGACCGAGGACAGAAACAAAGGTTGTAAGGCATGTGTTGAGGAAGCCGCAGAAGGACGGCTAAAAGACATTCGGAAAATGTATGAAGCCGAGGACCAGACCGACGCAGAATTGGGAGCCTTAGACGAATATGGCTTATGCCTCGATTATGTAGAGCCGGGAACATTCAAAGGACAACGCGCCGGATATTACCGCTATCAGTTATCGTATGGCGGGCCATCAGAGGAGTTTCGGGTTTATCTGAATGGTGATGTTGAGTTCTGGTTTTTAGATTGGTTTGATGGCGCGAGCGTAGAGATAACGGGCAACGATGCGGACATGATAAGGGACATCGTAAGCGTTATTGAAGGAACAAAGACGAGCGACGGTGAGGAAGTGCCGCGCATAAGGAACGGTGGGGACCGGGGGGAAGAAACAGAGGAGGTGGAAGCATGAAAATCAACGAGAGAAAAGACCGGGACGCGAGGGGAAGCCGGGACATCGGACTAATGACCGGAGGTTTGAAGATAGACATTCGGAAGTTAGCCGGGAAGTGTTGCGACACAGAACGAAAGGTTTGGGACGCATACATAAACCGCGAGTATTCCACGACGGCGTGTTGCCCAAAATGTGGGCGTTATCTCCGCGTGGCGGAGGGACAGATTGACGAGGAAGAACTAGAAGGCATATTGGAGGCGAGCGAATGACCACTAGAACATGGAAACGGATAACGCCCTTAAAGTGTTGTGGTTGCCGTCCGAAAGCACCCGGGCCGCTATGGTGTGGTTGCAAGTGCCACGAGCCGGAGGTCTGGGAGGTTGCCGTGATGGACTACTATCAAAACACTATCACAATCTATCCTATCCCCGCGAAGTGGGGTAAAGGAGGGATTAAGGGAACGGAGGAGATAGAGGACTTTATCGAGAAAAAGGGACACTCGGTAAGCAACTCCTACTATATGACCGCTCCTAAAATCCTGGTGGTGAGAGCATGACCACCGAGAAATACGAGATAGTGGAGGACGTAGGCAAGCCGGACACAATAACGGTTAATGGAGTGGAAGCACTCCGGGCCGAACTCCGGCGGTTTTACCTTCTCATTCAGAACGGGGACTACGCCCACGCCGACATGACGATATACAACGCCAACGGTGAGGACATAAGCGAGAGCCAATTCATACGAGAGATGATAGAGGACATAATCGGAGGCGAACAACCATGAAAGGGACAATAACGGAGAAGGAAACCGCCGCCCTTATGTGGGCCGCAGGAGCGTTAGAGTCGCATATCATAAACCACTATGGGATAAGCGAGGCAACGAAGGCACAAGCCCGGAGGAGCGTCGCGGTTCTCCGCAGGATATACAGACCATCGCTTATGGCGATGATGAAGGAGGCGAGAGCATGACCGGACATTATGCCATGCGGGAATGTTGGGATTGTAAGAAGCCGAAGCGGTCTGGGAGGCATACAGACGCGGGGTGGTGGTGTGCATTATGCGAGAAGAACGCCACGAAGCGATACCAGAAGGTGAAGCCATGACCGAATACCATGACCGCCATAAAGGGTTTTGTGAGAGTTTCCTCTATATCGAAGATTACGCCGGGGAATGTTGCAAATGCGGAGCGGTGAAAATGAGCGTCAGCCGGAAGCCGCCGAGGACCGGGAGGTATTGGAGATATACCGGAGGGAAGAAATGCGCTCATTGCTGGCATAACCGGGAGGTGATAGAATGACCGAGGAAACAGATGACCTATTAAAGAAAGTGATAGAGGGAGAGCCGGAGAAGTCCGGGCCTGGACGGGAAGCCCCGGTTATGGAAAACCCCATATTCCGGCAGATGGACGCGAGCCAAATATCCATGCTCGAAACGACAAGCCCGAAGGTGAAGGCGTTAATCACGCTCGATAAGGTGAGCGGTTTCGAGATTGGAGAAACGGGAGGCCCGGAAGCGAGAGAGCCGATAGTGGTTTTTACCGCCGAGGTAGTAGTCCCCTTTCAGTATATCCTTGACTTCTTGAAGGACATATCGAAAACGAAGGACGTTAAGCACCTTAAAATCTATTCAGCGACGGATAGACCGCTCCTTCTTGAAGCCATGCACGAGAGCGACGGGACGAAAACCCGCTATTATCTCGCGCCGAGAGTGGAGAACATGGAGGAGAAGGCGGAGGAAGCGAGAGCCGAGAAGCAATTAGAGGAGGCGATAAAGCCATGACCTACATAAGCCGGAAATTGAAGGCTATGAAGGAAGCCGCCACAGACGCGGAACGTAGGATTATCCTTGACCGGATTTATTGTGATGGTTTCGAGGACGGAATAACGGAGGGGAAACCATGACCAACCTTGACCGAGCGTTCAGGATATTGGATTGCATAAGCCACTCGCAAGTAGTCCGCTATGGCGTAGAGGACGGAGGACTCTCCGACATATTAGCAGAGTAGGAGGTCCGGGCCGGGGAATAATCACCTCATTCTCCGGCTTTTTCTAATTCTTCTGCCGCCTTTAACTCTCCGGCTATCTCCTCTTTCTTTATCTCGCTCAAAAAGTCGCTATCCACGACCTTGACGGTCTGGACCGGAGCGATAGCGACGACCTCCCCCCCTCCCTCTTTTTTCGGAGGAGCAATTCTCGCGGGGTTTTTGCATGGATTTCCGACCTTATGCGACCAACCGCATACTGAACAGCACTTGGGCCGTCCGCCTTTCCACGTCCCGGTTTTCCTTTTCTCCGCTATCCCTGCCTTTGTCCTCTCGCTGATTTTCTTCCTTTCTTCTGCCGCCGCCCACGCCAGGATGGAGAGCATCAATTCCCCTATGCCCTCGTTCTGGGTATCGAGCCAGCCTTCGGTCATGGACTTAATCCATACATGAGAGGCTTTCAGTTGAGCGATATAGCCGAGCGTGTTCGATATTCCCTCACGCGAGAAGCGGTCTATCTTCCAAATGAGAACCCCGTCAAATAGCCCGTTTTGAGCGTCCTGCCGCAGTTGCTTGAAGTTGATCCGATTAGGTGAGGCTCCCGATTTCTGGTCTATGTATTCTTTCACTATGGTCCAGCCCTGGGCCTGGGCGAAAGACCGGAGCGGAGAGAGTTGGTTTTCAGGGTTTTGATACCGTTCATCGTCCGCCTTTTCATCTTTGCTGACTCTCGCATAAAGAGCCACTCTCACAATAGAAGCCATGAGCGAGTATTTAAACCACCCTTATTAAAAAGGAGGGTTTATCGGGGTTAAAACATTCGTTTATATATTGTTCGTATTCTAATATAGGATAAGGTGATTTTATGACCGAAAAAACGGAAAAAATGAGAGGACGGAAATTCGTCGTGTATATCGGGCAAATGCCTTTGGAGTTTAAATACCAGCGTTCAGCGTCCGGCGCGGTTTCAGGACTCCGCATGGTAAATGCACAGACCGGGAATTGTGTCCGCTACAAGAAAGTGGATAGCATAACCGGAGAGGAAGTGCTGGAAACCGCATCGGGAAAGGAAATCGGGGACAAGATGGTTGTCTTTACCGAGGCGGAGATGGACGGTGCTTTCGCGTCCGCAGAGAAGGAGGCGAGAGTTGCCGTAGTGGAACAGGCCCAGGACATTCCGATTGAGCGGATAAAGTCCCACTACTACATTCAGCCTACAAACGAGGCTTATTGGAACATCGTAGGCGGACGGCTACTCGAAACAGGGAAGCAAATCCGGTTTAACTTTGTCGAGGGCCGACAGAGCAGGGAGGCTATTCTTCGTTTCGAGGGAATGAAGCCCGTCATGTTGGTTTTGCATTTCCCGTCCGAAGTCCGGGAAGCGATAGAGGTTTCATCGCCCATGTGCAAACCCGAACTCGCTCCGAAGGTTGATACCCTTTTCGAGAAGTTGAGCCACACGACGCTCCCAATAGCCGAGAACGTCCGGGATAAGGTGATAGAGGCACTTATCGCCAGCAAATTGAGCGGAGTGGCTATCGAAATCCCGATGGTGGTGAAGGGTGCAAAGAAGGTGGAACAGACCGCCGAGGAATTGCTCGCTATTTCGGTGAGTGGTTGATATGTGCTACCTTGAAAGGGAGATGGAACGCTACGAGATGGAGATAGACCTCGCACGACACGCCTTTCTTAAAGCCTTGAAGGAGGCGAAGGCGAAGGGCCAGGTGGATAGAGAAGCCCTGGAAGAAGCGGAGGACGAGGTTTATTCCCGTTTCGGGGAGGACTTGTTCGATTGGTGCAGGAAACAGGGTGTTTTTGAATGATGCTCCTGCATAACGCCGACGAGCTGATACTCGACGCTCCTGGATATATCTATGAGGAGAAATACGACGGCGAGCGAGCCTGCCTTCATGTTGATAAGGATGGGGATATAACCATTATCGCTCGCTCGGGCCGGAACATAACCCATGAATTTCCCGAACTGCTTAAAGCCGAACTCCCGCCATGCTCCGTTTTTGACGGGGAGATTTTTGTCCCGGCTAATTCAGCCAACAGGGATAAGCCGACCACCGCAGGACGCACGAATGTAAAATCACCCTCCATGTGCGTCCTGCTCTCCCAATTAAAGCCAGCCGTCTTTATGTGCTTTGACGTTTTGTTTTTTAGCGGGGAGAAGGTAGAAGTGAAGCCCTACATGGAGCGCAGATCGGTTTTGCAGACCATCCCTGACCAGGGCGTTTTCGTTAAGGTGAAGCAATACGAGAACGGGCATGAGGTCTGGGAGCGAGTGTTGGGCGAGGGCGGAGAGGGAATAGTTGCGAAGAAAAGAGATAGCCCTTATCAGAACAGGCGGAGTTATGATTGGCTGAAAGTAAAGACCTGGAAGGAAGGCGACTTTAAGGTTGTAGGCTATACCAGCGAGAAGCGGGACATCTCCGCCTTGATATTGGAGGGCGGATATAAGGTCAATTTCTCCGTAGATGGAGCCGAGTATAACCGCCTTCTTCCTCGATTGAAAGCCCACCCGGAGGACTTTGTGGTGAAGGTAAAATACTTCTCCAAGAGCGAGGAGGGATTGCGTTTCCCCATTCTCCGGGCCATAACCGAGATGAGCGTCATGGTGGCGGAGAACAGCCCTATGGAGGCGATTGCATGAAGAAGAAACCTATGAGCCGGAAGGAATATACGACCTTTATGAAACTGATAGCGAGGCGAGCGAAGGCGGAGGAAGCCATGATAGCGAAGGAACGGGGGGATTGAAATGAAGGAGTGCAACTACTGTAAGAAACGGGCAACCAGGAACTACCAAAAGGTCTGGGTTGTTTGGAAGGTAATGAAGGACGGAGGCTACTCGAAAGAGTTTGAGTATAAGGGTTGTGATATAGAGGAGCCGACAGGAGAAGATAACGTCCATGCTTGCGATAAATGCGGAGATAGATTCGAGCGGGGTGAGATATAATGAAAACCAACGATAAGAACATCAACTTTGAAACGACCATCTTCAAGCAGGGCCACTCGATTGCTACGGTGATCCCGAAGCCATGCGCGGACTACCTCGGATTGAAGCCTGGGGACCGCCTCAAAATCTCTGCAACGCGGGTGGAATCGAAAGTGGGGGTGAAATGATGGCATATATAAAAATCGAGTTTCCGTGTGGATTGGTAATCGAATCGAATTGCATTTGGGGGATACCAACGCTCCCATTAATCTGCCCTATGCACCAAAACTGTTGTAGGCAACATACAATTAGGGTGAAGCCATGAACGCGAAGCCGGAGAAGAAACCGGAGGAGAAGAAGCCATATTGCCCGGCCCAGATTAAAGACCTGGTGAAAGAAGCGGAGGACCGAGCGATGGATAGGATACGCCAAATCGCTGAAAGAGTGTGGAGGCGAAAATAAATTGGAGTGGGGGATATACTAAACGAGGCAAATAGGGCGAAAGAATAGTGGTTGAACGTTAATCCCTATGACGTTCTCGCCTAAATTGTTTCAGGGCGGTGTATTCCGGATTTTGCCCGGTAGCCATCACATGGCTACATCTCCCGCACATTCCATTTTCATCTTTGATTTCTTTTCCGCAACGGAAACACATTATAGGCATAACCAACCTACCCCCTTACCTTTTTTAATAGTTTCTTTATCCCATGAAACAAGTCCTTCTTCATCGGTCCATGTATCATATCGTAGCAGTCGCCGCATACGATTGTTCCTCCAACGCCCAGGGGCCGCAGTTGATCAGGCTCCTCGCATAACTCGCATGGCTGATAGCATTGCATTCCCCGGCTCATTCGCAAATCACCCATATTAGTTATATCGCACCAATACTTTTTTGTATTACTATGTTCCGCCAGGGAGGAAAGGTGATGTTCGGAAAGGACAAGTTCCCGTATCTCCGCCCAGGTTTCGGATTCATCATACCGCCCTAAATTTCGATTGTGGTATCTCTGATATTATCCTGCGCTTCCGCACTTTCTTTTCAGTAGGCAAATACTCCCCGCGCTGGTTATACTCGCGTCTGCGCCGGACAACCGTTTCCATCGAGGTCATTCTCAATAGAACATCAAAATCAGCGATTCTAAACCCGACAAACGGCTCGAACACGCGATAGTAGCGGAAACATAGCTCCCGATCATTGCCGCGAGTGCTTGGGTAATGTTCCAGGATGTATCTGACACGCTCTCGAACGAGCTTTATCTTGTTTATGGTGGCTTGTTCGAGTTCGGTTCGGTCTATACCGTCGAGCGTGGTTTGGGCCATGCTACCCCTTCTTCTCCTTCGGCTCCTCGGAATGCTCGAAATGCCATGCCTTGTCGTCGCCATAGACATAGACGTTTATCATCTCGCATCCGTCGCACTTCGAGAGGACACGCTTCCTCTCTACTGAAACCGCCTTTGTCCCGGCCCCGCAGAAGGGGCAACCAAATACTATCCCGTTCATTTCTTCATCCCCTTTATCTCCTGGATCACTTCCTTCATGCTCGCTCCTTCCGTCTTGCGCTTCGCAACGTAGTCGGCTAGAGCGAGTGCATCATCGAGAATTTTTGGAGTGCGCCTGGTTATCTTCCGGCCCAATACTTCATCGGGCATATCTTCCTCATCCTCGCTTAATTTCAGGAACATACTTACTATAATGTTCTTATAGTTTTATAAAGGTATTCTTTCAAATTCGCCCTTGCACCAGGCGCGAGCTTTTCCCCGCCCATAAAAATTAGGCTTCTTCCATCTCCATAACTCGAACCGCATATTATGTAGCCCCCACTTTTCAGCGAATGCCTTTATCGAATCCTTGTGCTGGCCTAACCCCGAACTATTATGGGTTTTATCGCTGATGAATAACCATTCTGGGGCGAGAACATTAAAGCCTCGCATCTCGATTAAACGAACAGCGATAACGTCAAAAAGGTCTGCGAAGTCGTAGCCCCTGAATATCGGGCCGCATTTGATGGTATGCGAGCGGAAAAAGACGGTATAGCCTTCTGATTCGAGTTGCTTCTGGCAGCGAATCTCTACACGAATGCCTTTTTTGCGAGTTGAGGTCATCAGCCATTACAGGCTCCGAACCCACAATTAGGACAGGTGCAACACCCGCTCTCATGGGCGAGCCTTACCGTTCTTCCGCTTTCCGAACATTCCGGGCATACTTCCAAATTCTTTCCCATAGGATTACCTCTTAAAGTCTTAAACATGAGCAATGAACAGGCGATTTCGACGAGAGAAGGCATGATCCGCAGATGGATTTGTTGCCGCCGCAGATAGAACAATTAATGCAGAAGCATTCAGAAATAGGCATGGGAGTTTCGATAACTGGTTGAGGTGGTGTTGGAACATCAACCCTCTTTTCTTCTGCCAAATATTTCATATCAGTTGGTTCATCACACTTTGCGAATATGCCTATGTATTCTTTTTCAAAAGCGAGAACCTTATCAAACATGATTTTACCTCATATATTCGAGAGTATAGGACGGGAAGCGAAACCGACCTACACTCTCGAACTTCGGAGAGCCTGCCACGCGCTTTCAGATATAATCCATGAACCTTTATTTACCTTTCTATTTCTTCCATCAACTTTTGAACATCGAGCCTCTTACCAGCGACCTTATAGAGTTCGTCTGCATGATGTATCAATGCAACAATGAGTTCTGCTGTTGCATCGGCAGAAGTCATCGCTTCCATCTTTGTTAGTTTGATATACTGCCTATTTGCTTTGAAGCCGCTTATAGCCATAGACAATCTTGCCAACGCTTTCTCGAACTCTCCGAAGATTTCTACACCCTCGAATATTGGGGTGCTTTCGCTTTCTGTCAGTTCTACTTTCGGAGTATGACGTTCTTTAATATGCTGCTCCACTAAATCTTTCCCCCATTTATTTTCTATCGCTTCTCCTAAAACTTCTTTCGCTTCATCATTATTCTCTGCATTTTGCATTATCTCCTCTGCTGCCCGAAGCGATATATCCCCGTTCTCTATGGCCTTCTGCATGAACCCTGGCATACTGTCCATAGCCGTTATGCGGCGTATCCAACTCTCCGAACATCCCAGGCGACGGGCGAGTTCGGAATAGCCTTTTGTGTTTTCTACCCGTAAGCCACCCCTCTTACCAGTTTGATTCGCACCGCTGCGAATCAAATCTTTTCCCAGTTTCTCCAACATCTCCCTGACGATGGGGCGATACTCTGATACTTTCATGTCTTGGCGATTGAGATTCTCTACGAGTTGGCGTTCTAAACGTGTTTCTGGATTTAATCCAGATATGCGGATACACGCCACTTCTTTTATTCCTGCGATTTTACAAGTTCTCCAACGAAGTTCGCCTGATATAATCATGTTCTTCTCATCTACTTCTATCGGAGATATTTGACCGTGCGTCTTATATGCTTCTGCGTTCTCTTTTAATTGTTTCTCGTCATAACTCTTTCGTGGATTGTTTGGATCGGGGTTTATCTTATCCACATCAATATATTCTATCGTTTTACTTTTCTTCATCAGTATCACCAGCCAATTTTTTAAGTCGGTTTGCCATCAGAACCAATGATACCCGCATGGTTTCCCTAACTTCATTCTGGGCCATAGTTGGCATTTTATTACTCGATGCAATAACGAAGCGGGTTGCGTTTATCCCACGAGTATTAATGTGTTTATGATACTCATTCATTTTAGTTTTTACTTCCCCTGGATTTTTAGGAATAAATACCTTATTATTTTTTATTGCAAGTTGTGGATAGTCTTTTTCCATACTCTGAATAAGATGCCTAACCCTGGTATGGATATAATCTCTAAATGCTTGTGCTTTATCTATTTTATTACCATAAACTGCACTATATATTTCATCTATATCAATTCCATTCTCTAAACCTTTTGATTTTAAGATGAAGGGAAGTATTTTCTTCTCGAATTTTTTATTATACTTAACCATAAGGTCGCCTCATATTGGATTTTTAGTTTTATCTTCATTACTAATCATCTTATCACGTAATTCCTGTCCGATGCGTGAAGGGGCCGTGCTTTCTCTAACGACAATGTATATTTTTTCTTTTGTAGAAACTCCAATAAATTTAGCATATACATCTTCTACGAGTTCTGATTGAGTTAGCCCTTCTGGTATTTTTTTGCGTAAATAAGCTACTAGGGTGCATCCTAATTTTTCTATATAAATGCTGTTTGTTTTATTATTACTTGTTCTTTTTTTAGAATTTTTAGAAGGTTGATTCTCATTCTTTTTTGATGAATTGGCATATCCTAACATTAGTGCGATCTCGTTTGGTTCTCCTTCAAATTCTATGCTACCATCTACCTCTACTCTTGCTTTCATTTTCTCTCCCCATCTTTTATCTTAACTAACCGCTTACAATCAGGACAAGTGGCGTAGATTTTATTGTTGCCAGAATAATCCCATTCTTTTCCACAACCGCATTTTAATTTCATAAGTTATAGTTATAATAGTAGTTATTATAACCCTTCCGATTTTACTTTTAATTACTTTTAATTAAAGAAAGTTAAAGTAGTAGTCATTAGTAGTTGGAACATGGAATACGGCTGCGGGACGGCGCAGATGCGTCGGAATATCCAGGAGGATACACCGCCAAATGTATGAGATTACCCGTCCTTACATTTTCCGTCCATTCTCCAGGTATTCTTTGAACTCCTTGATTCCTCTCTTGATTCCGTATTCTGGCTTCCCTGTGATTGCTACTTGAAGGGCGCAATCCGAATACAACTTCTCTGGATACTTCGATGGCTTCTCGATATAACGAGGAGGTCTGCGCTCATCCTCTGGGAAAAGAAGATTAATCTCCTGGGCAAGCCTATTGAAGTCTGCCGATTCCCCAGAGCTAACGTTTATCACGCCATAGTAATTCGAGTCCATAAGGCGCTTTATTATGCGGATGATGTCCTTGATATAAACGAAGTCCCTGGATTGTTTGCCATCGCCGTAGATAACTGGCTGCTCGCCCTTCATCATACTCATAAGGAACTGGCAGATAGGAGAAGCGATCTCGCCCTTCTTCTCCTCACCATCACCGTAGCCAGCGAATATGCGGAGCGCATTCCACGAGCGATAAAGACTCTGCTGCTGGATTCCCTCGACAGCCATTTTAGCGGAGGCGTATAATGTCTTGGGCCTCGGATAGCACCTTTCATCTTGTATCTCGCTTTCCCCCAATCCTGCATAGACCGTCGAACTTGATGGGAAGATGAAGCGAGTGGGGTTCTTCTCCGCAACGAACTTCTCCATCCGTATCTGCGAGATGACCGTTTCCTCGTAGGACTTGATCGGGTTCTCGTGGTATAGTTTTATCGAGGACGGAGTGCCGAAGTGGAAGATATACTCGAAGCGATAGTCGGTTAGTAATTGGTAGAGCGATTCGTCTGCGGTGTTCGCATGGATGGAGAAGTCTGACTTTTTATCCAGCTTCAAATCCACCCCGACAACGAAATAGCCCTGGTCCTGCATCATCTTCCTGATGTTGCCTCCGATGAATCCCGCGCTTCCCGTTATCAAGACTTTTTCCATTTACATCCCCTCCACAACATTGCCGAGTTGCTTCTGGATTACATCCATGCTGAACTTCTCCTTTGCGAAGGCATACGCATTCCTATTCCTCTTTCCGAGCGACTTCTCCACCTTCTCTGCGACTTCCGAGTAGTAGTCTTGGTTGAGGTTGCCATAGTCCGAATCGAGAAGCGGTATGCCCGTTATGTAGTCCTTCCATTCCTCACGCTCTCCGATGAGTGGGGTTAAGGTTGGTATCCCCAGGGCGAAGTATTGCTGGACCTTATATCCGATCATGGCGTAGTAGCCTAACGAGTTGAACGCTTCCATGTATCCAACATCGAATGAAGCCATCCAGGTATGCAAATCCGCATCGCTCACCCATCCAGGAGCCATGATATTCTTCTGCAATTCTTTTGGAATTTCTTGCTTTATCCTTGAAAGTAGTGCCGCATGGCCTCTGCCGCCCCCTACTATAACCAGCGCAGTCCTCTTTTGAAGGTCTTTGGGGAGGTTTAGATATACGCCCAAGAGTTCAGAAGCCCTGGGAATGACCTCTCCGCCCTTCTGGTAGGCTCTAATGCTTCCGACATACCCCAGAACATAGTCAATCCCCATTGTCGCTAATTCAGCCTTCTGCCTTGCCCGGGCATCTTTCATAACCCCATTAAAGAACTCATCCTCAACTGGATCATAGACAATAGCTGGCTCCTCTATCTTCTGTCCCGTTATCCCTTCGATGATACAGGTTAGGCGTTTCCCCCGAACAACAACCTTATCCGCGCATTTCAGGGCCGACTTGAAGGAGAAGTCTATTATCTTGTCGTATGGGCGAGGCTTAAAGGTATTCCAATACATACTTGGAATGTCGCCTATGTCGAAGATGATTTTTCCGCCCTTCACGAATTGGGTTGGGTAGGTGAATAGGCTCTGTGGGAAAGGATCAATGACATAGTTTATAGATGGACGATATTCATTATCCTTTCTCAATTCATATATTTTGTAGGTCCATTCCAGCATCCTTAACCCGTCCTGGGCGATTCCAGGAAGGTTCAAACGCCCATCCGTTTGCCTGATTTCCTTCGGGAGGGTATGTATAGTGGAGTTTATAATAGCCCGATTCAGCAATAATCCCCTCCGATAGACCGTCATGGTTGCGGAGTTCTTGTCGAAATAGTGCGGAAAGTATATGTTCAGCATAGGTATCACTTCCCCGTAGGGGTAATATTATTCATAATTGCCCTATTCGCATCCCTGTAATCTTGCCAGGGCAGACACCAAAAAGTGCCGTTCTTCCAATATTGCTCCTGGCAATGCATCATGCTTTCATAATCCACACTCGTATCATTGCCAATGGCTATTGGGATTGGATCCGAATGTGGCTCCGAATGTAAAGCAATCCAGGTTATTATCAGGCCCAGGACCAATGCAAAAACCGTCGTCCATCCGACGAAGTTCATTTGTTCTCCTCCTTGACCATATCCATATACTTCTGCCACCATTCACCTACGGTGAAAACTGTATAGAACGCTACAAATGCTCCGAGCGACGCAGCCAACCCGAACACGAATCCGATTTCCAATACAGCAACTACCGATATATCTGTCATTCAGACAACCTCCGTATTCCCTCATCCAGCTTTACCTCTGCCTTGAAGCCCAGGACGTGCCTGGTTTTCATCATCGAGGCATGAGTGCGAGCGACATAATTCGGAATGATGTTCTTCACGTAGTCAGGCTTGATCTTCTTTTTCAGGGCCGCGTTCAACTTCTCGACAACCTGATTCAACGAATGGTAGCATCCCGTCCCGACATTGAAAACATCCGTGCTATTCCCCTTTTTGAGATATTGGAATGCCTCTATATTCGCACGGACCACATCCGACACATGGATAAAGTCCCTGGTCTGCTCGCCATCCCCGTAGATAACGGGAGCCTTGTTCTTCCGCATATCCCATAGGAATTGCGAGATGAGGTTGGCGTAGCGGCCCTTGCTCTCCTCACCATCACCATAGACCGAGAAGTAGCGAAGCCCGACACTCTTTACCCCATGCAATATGGAATAGAGTTTCGCCAGCCTTTCGAGGGCGTATCTCGCTTCGGTATAGTAGTCGGTGATGTAGATGTCCTGCTGTTCCTCGAATGGGGTTTGGTTGCCGTTATAGAGCGAACTGGTAGAGGCGTAGATTAAAGGCACATTATACCTTCGGCAGTATTCGAGAATGTTTATCGCGTCCTTCACGACGACAGCGACGCACATCGGGTTCTTCTTATAGATTGGAGAGGATGACGGCATACCGAGATGGAATACCGCATCGTATATCTTGCGCTCCCTGATTATCCTTCCCGCCCTCTGAACGACGAGAACGCATTTGTTTTTCCCACGATGACGAATCGGGGCGAGGTTCTTTATCGAGCCAGTATCGAGCGTGTCATATACCTTTACTTCGTGGCCCTGCTTCACCAATTCTTTTGCCAGATGACTCCCAATGAATCCTGCTCCGCCTGTGATTAAGAACTTCATTTCAACATCTCCTTCGATAATTTATCATACCCACTCGCTATCGAGAGTATCAACCACCCACTCATCGCCAATGGGATAAAGAGGAGTGCGCCACTAATGTCTTGCGACCAGCCTATTGCCAATGCGCTCTGGTAGAATACCAAAAAGGCCACTAATGTTCCGTTCAGATAGGATGTGGTTTTCATTTCAAAACCTCGACTTCCTTTATCTCGTAATCTTCACTTTCCTCACCAAAAAGTAGCCCTGCTAGGAGTCCTGCAAGCCCCAGAGAAAAACATATTACCCCAGAAAAGAATATCGCAACAGTTCCATTTCCGTCATCTTGAATAACTATATGGATATCGTGCAGTTCTATTAGTGTTAGTATGCCTATTAAAATCAAAATAAGCCCACCAAACACTAGACCATAATTCGGTTTCCTCGTTATCTTCCGAACCTTAACTTTCTTCCAGGTCATGCTCCCGCCTCCACTTCGATATAATTTCTCATCAACGACTCGCAATTCTTATCAGGGCAGAAACGGTATGTGGCGTTATGGATTTTGGTTAGTTGGGCCTTGTTCGTAAGCCGCTTCCTGCACCAATCGCATCTCGCCATCCTCGCTGGAACCCCAAACTTCTCGGTCATGCTTCATGCCTCCATGAAATAATCCACATTCTATCCCAATACGAGATATCTGTTATCTCCCTGATGAAAAAGAGTTTTGGATTTCCTGCATTGACTATCTTGATTTGTTTGGGTGGGTGTCTGCAATTATTCAGTTTGATGAACCTCTTGTCGTTTGGATCATCCACCCGTATTGTATTCGGTTTTATGCCGTCCCGCTCCTTGAAGAAGAACAGGGGAATTGATTTGAACGTTATCATTTCTTCCCCTCCTTTTTGGAGCGTGGCTGCCGTCTAAGCTTTCTAATCTTCGCCGACAAAACGCTTATCTCGTTTATCTTGCCGCGAAGTTCGGTTGCTTGGATTTCCTTATCGGCTTCCAATTCGGCTATCCTATCCCTTCCTCTTGCTCCGCCTGCTTGATAGATACGCTTATCATCAGGGCACATCAATCCCAGTTCATACGCTCTTATTATTCCGTTGGTATCCAGTTGCTTCTCTGGTTGCTCAAATATTTCATTACAAGTTAATGCCCCATGCGCTTTCTTGTAAAGAATTAACTCTATTCCCAGCCGTTCCTGCTCGGCTTGAAGCAACTCTATACTTTCCATCTGACGAGCATACGCATCATTCATCTTCTCCTTGTCGGCTTCCAGCTTCAACCGTTCGTCGCGTTCTATGAAATACTTTTCCTTGGCTTTGGAGACTTCGGCTTCAAGGGCTTTTATGCGGTCATCTTTTGTTTTATCTCCTTCCAGCATAACTGTTTGAGCTAGCATCGCCGAACTTTCCTGTTCCCGTTCCTCGCGCCCAATAGCCTTGCCGTTTTCAAATGCGACGTCAGCCGTTCCTTTATCAACCTTTAATTGCCATTCCCTTCCTTTTCTGTATGCGTCATCCCGTTCCGCTTGTCGGGCTTTTGCCATGAGTTCCACCTCTCGCTTGGTATACTCATGATTAAACGCCAAACACACAAACCGCAATTCCCCAGTTAGTTTGTCAGTTCCTTTAACTAACTCGTCGCCTTCGTATGGACATCGCAACATCCCATCCGTTATCTGCTGACGTTTCAAAGGAACGTCCGGATGTGTTTTCAAAACCGTTTTTGGATTTGTCATTTCAACACCTTCAGAAAATCCACAATCTCCACCAAACAATCTTCACTATATTGTGTTTCTTCCCACGAATTAAATGTATAGCACTTCCACTTCTTATTCCACTCAATCATTCCAAGCGAAACATTCTTCTTCGTAGAAACACCAAACGCTCTTTTCTTACAAATACACTTATTTGGTTTTAGTATTGGGCATCTACAATTTTCTGGCCTCACTTCAATGAACTTCATATGAGTCATTTCAACACCCCACAAGCGCAGACCCACTTGCGCACGAATTTATGCACGTGCTTCGCCTTTTTGTGTTCGAGATAGTTCCCGATTTCCTTCCGTATCGCGCTGTCCAGCGGCAGTTTCGCCCTCGCCTTGCCTAACAGCCGGAGCAGGAAATCTCTTTGTTCTTCCAACTCTACATTAGTCTTTAACCCAACCCCACTCGTCCATTTGTGTCGTTCGGCTTGCCTTGCGTTTTTAGCACCGAACTCATAACCTTTCTGCCATCTTTCATCATGGCATATACACTCGCAATCACTCGCTTGACAAGCAAACCTACACCCATCGCAATAATGTATCTCCTCGTCGGTTTCAGTCATTTCAACACCCCTCGCATTTCGCTCTTGCCTTGTCGTAGGTTTTCCGTGCTGGCGCTATTGCCTTCTTGTAGGCTTCCTCTGCTGACGCTCTCGCCTTCTCGTAGGCTTCATATGCTGACGTTCTCACCTTCTCGTAGGCTTTCCATGCTGGCGCTACAGCCTTCCCGTAGGTTTCCCGTGCTGGCGTTATTGCCTTCTCGTAGGTTTCCCGTGCTGGCGCTCTTACCTTCTCGTAGGTTTCCCATGCTTCATCACATTTCTTGCACAATCAAATCACCCCTCTCTCGGATAGTATCTTCCCATCGGGCATTCATGCTCCGACTTCGCCTCGCACTCCCGTATCGCTTCCCATACGTCAAGAGGCAATAACTTCCTCCATACCCGCACGAGTTCGGCATCCAGAGCCATCGCCTTAATGCGCTCCTGGTTGTGGCCCTTCGCCTTCATGTGATGAGCCATGCGACAATGGTCTGGCATCTCCTGTTCCCCCGTATGGGGATTACTGCTTGACTTACGGAAAGCGCAATGCGTCATGGTTTATGCCTCGCACAATAGTCCTGTTGTTTCTTCATCCGCCCCAATCTAACCCCAGGCAACCCACAGACCTTGCAGAATTTAGGGGCATACCTCTCCGGCTCATTCTGGAAACGCACCTCTAATTTTTCCAGGTCCGTGCCATCTTTGAATCCATGCGGACTCAACTTGTCGAGCCGTTTCAGTTCGGCCCACAGGTCGGGAAAGTTTTTCCATAGAAGGTAGAGCGAGCCACGAGGTTGATAAGGGCATAGCCAACACCCGCTTCGTTTGAACCCCATCTGATAATACGGCGGGAGCAGATCTAGTGCTTGCAGGCGTTCCATTATCATATCCTCGGTTATCCCCCAATCCACGAGAGGCGTTAATATGTTCTTCGCATACTTCGCGGTCCGGGCCTTCTCATTGGCGGCAATCCCAATATACATCATCTCGTCCTTGCCGTTCGGTTTTTGTTTCAACTTCATATACGTCTGTATCCAGCAACCCCGGTTGGACGGCGGGAAACCTTTTATCATGCCCTTCTTCTTGCCCCTTGTCTTTATCCGCATGAACAGGTCCATGAATTTTATATCCGCCCTATACCTGGTTATCTTCACCCCGAACCGCTTTTCGATTGTATCAAGCCATTCGTAGGTGAGTGGATATTCCAGAGAGGCATCCAGGAAACGGATCTCATCCAGCGGCATCTTCCTTTGCAGGATTTCATAGAGTAGGTATGTGCTATCCTTGCCCCCGCTGAACGCCAGGACGTATTTCATTCCTTATCCCTCCCGAATATCGAGATTAATCCTAGGGCGACACAGGTGATCATCATAATAAATCCAGTCAGGTCATTTGCTGGTGAGGGGTATGTCTTTATGAAAATCCCCTCGATTAGAGCCATGCTGAACCAGGCAACCATCGACAATATAACCCATACGATAGGTTCCGGAACACTCCCTCTCGAATACTTCACGAGCGCATTGAACACGGGGATCACTCGGAACACTTCTCGCTCGCTCCGCTCGCTTATCATATCAATCTCCCCGCAACCATCATCCCAGGGCAAGTGCATCCTTTCTTCATACAGAACCAGCCCTTGCCCGGGCCGAGTTGCTTATGCACATGACCGCAGTTCTGGCACTCGTGCTTCCTGCCGCTTATCCGAACCGTCTTGCTCTTTCCTCGCTGCATCATTTCACCTTCTTAAACCGCTTCAATTCCCCTGGTTTCAGATATGCTCGATGTCGTAGGCTTCCGCATTTCGGACATTCATGGTCCGTAGTCTGGTTTGCGTTTCCGCAATCCAGGCAGTAGTTCGCCGTGTGGGTTTCTACTTGCTGTTTCTTTTGCTTCATTTCACCGCCTCGGAATCGAGTTTTGGGGCATCCCCCACAAAACCCATTCTTGCGAGTTTCGGTCATTCTTCATTGCCTTGAACAGCATACCCCTTACCCTGATCAATTCCTGGTCCTTAAAAGGTTGTTTTTCCATAGTTATAACCTCCCTTTTTCCTTTACTGCATCTCGTAATTCCTGGACTGCAACCCGCAGTTCTTGGATAGCCGCCAGGTGCGAGCGTATGTGTTCGCTATAATCCTTGATTCCGGCTGCCATGAGAGGCATTTGTTTTATGGCGAAGGACAAGGCATCGAACGAGTTTTCCCCGGCTTTCCCGGTAAATTCCACCTGGTCTGGGTGCGAGCGATCTCCCGCGAGCATACCGAGTTCATCCTTTGCCCGGGCCGGGTTTTGACGGACCGCTTCCATAACGAGCATATCTGCCTTGTGGTGCGTTGGGAGGGTGAAGTTGATGTGGAGGTCGAACCTACGCTCGATGTGCGTCCAATCAACCACCAGACCACGTTCTCTGGCGATGTCTGCGAGTGCCATGCGGCCCCGCGCCCAGGCTTTACCCTTCATTTCATCGGTAGTATCTCCGATGATGGCATTACAATAGACCTCGAAGCGGTGCTTATGGATACGGATAAGGACGTTTTCCTTATGGAAGATAGACGCGGAGTTGCAGTCATTCGTTCCGTAGTGGTAGGATTCGAGCGAAGTGGGCTGTTCTCCTTTATACGAACCAGTCCAGAGCAGATGGTGTCCTGTTCCTAACGCGAGCGGAGGCGCGAGCGGAGGTGTTATTACAGTAGTATTCGATTCGACGAGTGGTTGGGGGGGTTTTGTTACAGTTTTGTTACACCCCTCCGAGATAGAATGTTTTGTTACAGGTAGTTTGGTTTTGTTACAGCGAGAAATAGTCATGTGGGATACCCCTAATGATTTGGCTATCTGCCTTGTGGATAGCCCGTCCCCTCGCAACCTCAAAACCAGTTCCAGATCAAGTTTCTTTTTCGGACGCATCGAACTCACCTTTAAAACGAAGTGTTTATAAATTGTAGTTTTCTTATAGTTCTCTTATGAATCCACCGCATAAGGCTCCGGGCTTCCGGGCAAAGGTAATCAACATCGGCGGCGACTCCATTGGGATAATAGTCCCGAAAAAAGTAGCCGACTACATTGGCATAAAAGAGCATGACTACATTGACTTCCAGATTAAAAAGGTTTCCCCGGTGGAAGCATGAAGGCACTTGGAAGGAAACCACCGATACATATCTGCGACAATGTAAAATGCGATACCGACGAGTTTATGATATGCCCGAAGGAGCTACAATCATATACAGATCAAATCCTATTCTATAAATCCGCACTCATCCAGGCAGCAAATCTCCTCGACGCAGACGCAAAGAACTTTGTGGAGCATGATAGTCAAGCTCTTTTCAATAAGCGTTTGGCTCGAAAGCTCCGCATTTCAGGTGGTCTAAAATGAAAACCGAAGATGAGATAAAAGCCATGATTAAAACGCAGAACGAACTCCTTGCTGAATGTAAAGGAAAGGGATGCGGATTTCGGAAACAACAACATCTTCGAGCGATAGAAATGCTCGCGTGGGTGCTTGGGTGAGATGCCCTGCTTGCGGCAAACAATACGCCCATATGATACAGTTCGCCCCGGGCCATATAGCCTTTACCCATAGGGACGAGAACGAGTCCGTGATATGCTATTTCAGATTTACTGAATCAACCCATACTCAATTCTTACTTCCGAAAAAGGTATCTTCACCTTCTCGCAAATCACAGCTATAAGTTTCTCCATCTTCTTCATCAGCCTGTCGCCAGCTTTCTCCCTTGAACCTGGAAGCTGGAGATTGAAAGCATTGATGTTTTCTACTGCGATTGAAAGGCGGTAGGCATTCGCTTCTGGTTTTTCTAGGCGGACATATTCGAGGATATTATTCAGAAGATTTGTGTATGTTTCCTTCTGGGGCTTCCCTATAAACGGAATGTTCATGGCCCCTCTTATCCCTTTCTCTATTCCCGTAATTATGCCCTGAAACTCGGAGATGAGAATACGCTCCTCATCCACAGTGAGTTCTCGTGGGAAGGTAATGGTTATTGTTTTGTAATCCATTTCGTCCCACTCCTGCACTTGCAACATTTCCCCCTGCGGAGATTGCGGGGCTTGCATACCTTATTGCATTTTGAACAGGCTGCGATCATGGCACTATCTCCCCCATGAGGACCGAGCCGAACTGTTCTTCCAGGCTCATCTTCAATTCCAGTTTCCTCTTATTGACGTTATCGAAGAACGCCTTTGCCTCTGCATCGTTCTTCACTATCCCCCTTTGGATATCCTCGATG
>Ga0315293_10000390_pt1 | contig 40435 bp, 35 predicted proteins | sample YL17G13_20_MG_FD_203071 | JGI IMG/M metagenome (GOLD analysis project Ga0315293, IMG submission 203071) | Sediment microbial communities from Yellowstone Lake, YNP, Wyoming, USA - YL17G13_20 | ecosystem: Environmental > Aquatic > Freshwater > Lake > Sediment | place: USA: Wyoming | collected... | reverse complement strand
CGGCCGATCTCACGGCCCTCCCGGTCAAGCAGCAGCGTCGTCGGCATGCCGACCGCCTTCAGCGTGCCGAACAATTTACCAGGAGGATCGGTGTAAAGCTGCAAATGCGTGGCGCCGGTCTCGGCCAAAAAGCTCTTGGGCTTGTCGCCCCCGCCCCGGTCGATATTGATCGCCACCACGTCGAAATCCTTGCCGCCGAGCGCTGCCTGCAGCCGGTCGAGCGTCGACATCTCCGCCCGGCACGGCACGCACCAGGTGGCCCAGATATTGAGCAGCACGATCTTGCCGTGCCATTCGCTCAAGGATTTGGTATCGCCCTTGGCGTCCAAGAAGGCGATCGTCGGCAGGTCCAACGGCTTCGACCGCGCAACGAACGCCGCCATCGCACCCTTGTTCAAACCAGCCAGTGGGCTCTGGCTGGAAGCGCCTCCTGCCCCGGCGACCGACGGCTCCGGCGGCGGGCCCTCGCCTTGTTTCGTGGGCAAAACGGCGAGGCGACCATTGTCAGACGGGGCAAAACTCACATATACCGTGCCAAACCCGGCGATCGCCGCAAGTAACGCAGCGATGACAATGGTGGCCGGCGACGCGTCGCGGTCGCGTTTTTCGCTTCTGTTCACGTCTTCCTCGCTCACCTCGCCTTGAACAAGGCTCGACACTCGTGACCAACACTATGTGGGGCGGCCGTTTCGCATCGAGCCCCGCCGCGATCATGGAGGAGATAAACGCCTCCATCGACTTCGACAAGCGCCTCTGGCGCCACGACATTGTTGCGTCCAAAGCCCATGCCGCCATGCTTGGCGCCAGCGGCATCATCACCCCGCATGAGGCGCATGAGATCACGCGCGGCCTCGACGTGATCGCGGCCGAGATCGAGGGAGGCACCTTCGACTTCCTCCGCGCCCTCGAGGATATCCACCTGAACGTGGAGAGCCGCCTGGCCGAGTTGATCGGACCCATGGCTGGGAAGCTGCACACGGCGCGGTCGCGCAACGATCAGGTGGCGACCGACTTCCGCCTCTATGTCCGGGACGAGATCGCTAGCGTCGACCATCTGCTTGCCGAGCTTCAGCTCGCGCTGGCAGAGCAGGCCTCGGAGCATGCGGCCACGGTGATGCCCGGGTTCACCCATCTCCAGACGGCGCAGCCCGTCACCTTCGGCCATCACTGTCTTGCCTATGTCGAGATGTTCGCCCGCGACCGGGGACGGTTCGCCGATGCGAGCAAGCGCCTCAACGAGTGCCCCTTGGGCGCCGCAGCCCTTGCTGGCACGAGCTTTCCCATCGATCGTGACATGACAGCGAAGGCGCTTGACTTCATGAAGCCGTGCGCGAATTCGCTCGACGCCGTGTCCGACCGCGACTTCGCGCTGGAGACCTTGGCTGCCGCCTCGATTGCCGCCATGCATCTGTCGCGGTTGGCGGAAGAGATCGTGCTGTGGACCTCGCCGCAATTCGGCTTCGCCCGCCTCTCCGACCGGTACTCGACCGGTTCCTCGATCATGCCGCAAAAGCGGAACCCTGATGCGGCCGAGCTCGTTCGCGCCAAGGCCGGCCGCATCGCCGGGGCTTTTCTCGCGCTGCTCATGGTGATGAAGGGCTTGCCGCTCGCCTACGCCAAGGACATGCAGGAGGACAAGGAGCCCACTTTCGACGCGCTTGCCACGCTCAAGCTTGGGCTTGCCGCCATGACCGGCATGGTGGGCGATCTCAAGCCGGACCCGCGCGCCATGAAAAAGGCCGCCGCCCGCGGCCACGCCACGGCCACCGACCTCGCCGACTGGCTGGTGCGCGAGGCGGATCTCCCCTTCCGGGAGGCTCACCACGTCACCGGGCGCATCGTGGCGCTCGCCGATACCAAGGCCTGCGATCTTGCCAAACTCACCCTTGCCGACCTCCAATCGGTCGATCCGCGACTCACTGAAGGGGTGTTCGCCGTGCTCGATGTCGCCAAATCGGTCAAAAGCCGCACCTCTTTTGGGGGCACAGCCCCTGCAAATGTGCGGCGCGAGGCCAGAAAATGGATAAAGCGTTTGAAGAAGGATGGCGAAGCGCGATAAAAAGGGGTGAAAGGACCGTTAAGGTCCGGGTCAAAGGGGCACGACCATGGGAAGCGCTTTGCGCGTCCTCCTTATTATTGCGCTGATCTTGGGCGTGGGGCTGAGTGCCTGCGGGCGCCGAGGCTCGCTCGAGCGGCCGAAGCCTAGCTATCCCGAGACTAAGGCCGATCCGTCCACCAAGATGTCGCAGGTGCCCGACCGGCGCCTGTGGATTGACCGCCTGCTCCAATAAGGCTTCATAAGCCTCCCATGCATCACTTCGCTTACCGGCGAGGCGTCGGCGGCGCGAGCGTCTCTGGCGCCAGCGTCCTCCACGCCGAGGAGGTCAACCTTGTCGACCTCGCCGACACCGTCGGCACGCCCTTCTATTGCTATTCGACCGCGACGCTTGAGCACCACTATCGCGTCTTCACCGAGGCCTTCAGCGGCGCGGACGCGGAAATCTGCTACTCCGTCAAAGCCAATTCCAACCTGGCCGTGCTCGCCACCCTCGCCCGTCTCGGCGCCGGCATGGACGTGGTGTCGGAAGGCGAGCTCCGTCGCGTGCTCGCCGTTGGCGTGGCACCTGAGAGGATTGCCTTCTCCGGCGTCGGCAAGACCAGGGCCGAGATGGCTTGCGCGCTTGAGCAAGGCATCTTCGCCTTCAACGTGGAGTCCGAGCCGGAACTTCGCCTGTTGAGCGAGATTGCCGAAGCGCTTGGCAAGTCGGCGCGCATCGCGCTCCGCGTCAATCCCGATGTCGATGCCAAGACCCATCACAAGATCGCGACCGGTAAAGCCGAGAACAAGTTCGGCGTCCCCTTCGGAGAGGCGCTGCCGCTCTATCGCCTCGCGCGCGCGCTGCCCGGAATCGAGCCTCACGGCGTGCATATGCATATCGGCAGCCAGATCACCGATCTTGACCCCTTCCGCAATGCCTTCGCGCTATTGAAGGATCTTGTCGGCGAGCTTCGGGCCGACGGCTTCGCCATCGACTTCGTCAATCTCGGCGGCGGCCTCGGCGTGCCCTATCGGAGCGATGCGCCGGCGCCTCCTCTCCCCGCCGACTATGGCAAGCTGGTCCAGGAAACGGTGGGCGATCTCGGCTGCAAGCTTTTGTTCGAGCCCGGCCGCGTGATCGGCGCCAATGCCGGCATCCTCGTTTCCCGCGTGCTCTACGTAAAGCACGGCCAGCCGAAGACCTTCACCATCGTCGACGCGGCGATGAACGATCTTCTCCGCCCGACGCTGTACGAGGCCTATCACGAGATTTGGCCCGTGGCGGAACCCGCGCCCGGCATGCCGACTACCGTCACCGACGTGGTGGGTCCCGTCTGCGAGACGGGCGATTATCTGGCGCTCGCGCGGCCGCTTCCGGAGCTTCACGCCGGCGATCTCATTGCCGTGATGACGGCCGGAGCCTATGGCGCCGTGCTCGCCTCGCAATATAATAGCCGCCTGTTGGTGCCGGAGGTCCTGGTCTCAGGAGACCGCTTTGCGGTGACGCGGCCAAGACCGGACTATGAGGACATGCTGGCGGCGGAGCAGCTGCCCGATTGGCTGGAACGAAGGCGCGCCCTTAGGGCATGACCCGAAAGGGCCCCGGTCCACTAAGGGCCTCCCTTTCGCCCGCTTCGCTCCCCAAATTACCTGCGTGACCCACGCTTTGTGCTAGGCCTGTGGCGATGATGCGATCTGTGCTTGATCCGAAACGAACGCCCCCGGAAGTTCCGGAGGACAGGACGCTCGCCCGGAGGTTCGAATGGCGCGTGCGCCTGAGCCGGCTTGCGCTGCTTGGCGAGCGCGTCTGGGAGGCCCTGCTCTGGCCGTTCATTTTGCTTTCTGTCTTTCTCATCGTGTCGCTGCTCGAACTATGGGGCCTGTTGCCGCCGCTCGCCCACCGCATCCTGCTCGCGGGTTTCGGCGTTGCCTTGCTCGCGTCCTTCCTGCCGCTCATTCGCTTGAGCCTACCGACGCGGGCCGAGGCGCTCAGGCGGTTGGAACGGAACGCCGACGTCAAGCACCGGCCGGCCTCGTCCTATGAAGACCGGCTCGGCACCCCGCCGCGCGGCGACACCGCGTTGCTGTGGGCGGCTCATCGCGCGCGGCTCGCCCAGTTGGTGGCGAAGCTCAAGCCGACTTGGCCGAACCCGCGGACCGACCGCAAGGACCCTTACGCCATCCGCGCGGCTCTTCTGCTCGTGCTCATCGTGGCCGCGCTCGCGGCCGGCCCCAATCGGTGGGATCGCCTCACCGCTGCCTTCACGCCCGCCCCACGCACCGCCGCGGCGCTGCTTCGCCTCGATGCCTGGGTGACGCCGCCGGTCTATACCGGGGTAGCGCCGATCGTGCTTGCCGACGGCAGCGAGCCCGTGGGCGCGGGGTCGGAGAGCTTCCGCGCGCTGTCGGTCCCGGAACGGAGCGAGCTGATTGTCAGGGCCTATTCGCCACAAGGCGAAAGCGTGAGCCTGGTCGCCAACGCCGACGACGGGTCGGAGCCGAAGACGGTGGCGCCCAAGACCACCGGCAGCCAAGGCCTGGTCGAGTTCAACTTGGCGCTCACTTCTCCCGGTGCCGCCGATGTTCAGGTTGGCGGCCACACAATTGCCAAATGGCGCTTCGAGCTGATCAAGGATGAAGCCCCGCAGATCAACCTCATGGGCGATCCGACCACAACCCCGCGCGGCGCCTTGCGCTTGAGCTTCCGCGCCAACGACGATCACGGCGTGGCCAGCGCCGAAGCGAGATTTGCGCTTGCCGAGACCGGCACCACCGGGTTGCAAGCCCCCGAAACGGCCGACGGCAAGGTGCAGACCGATCCCTTACGCGAGCCCCCGGTCATGCCGCTGCAGCTGCCGCGCGCCAATGCGAAGCAGATCGATGGCAAGGCCTCGCAGGATCTGACCGCTCACCCCTGGGCGGGCCTCAAGGTGCGCATCACGCTTGCCGCTCGCGATCAGGCGGGGCAGATGGGCACGAGCCAGCCCTACGAATTCATCCTGCCCGAGCGCAAATTCACCAAACCCCTCGCCAAGGCGGTGGTCGAGCAGCGGAAGAAGCTCGTGCGCGAGCGTGACAGCGCCGACCTAGTCGCGCGGGCTTTGGATGCGCTGACGCTTGGCGGCGAACGGGTGATCGAGGACAGCGCCATCTATACCGCCTTGCGCGATGCCTATTGGCGGCTTGAGACCGACCGGTCGCCGCAGTCGATCGGGAGCGTCGTCGACCAATTGTGGGACGTCGCGCTGCGCATCGAGGATGGCGACCTGCCGGAGGCCGAGCGCGACGTCAAGAAGGCGCAGGAGGAGCTATCGAAGGCGCTGAAGGAAAACGCTTCGCCCGAGGAGATCGAGCGCCTCGTCGATGAGCTGCGTAGCGCTTTGTCGCGCTATTTGCAGGCTATGGCCGAGCAGGCGCAGCAGAAGGGCAATCTTCCTCCGCAGGAGAACCAGAACGGCGATCAGCTCGTCTCCCAGCAGGACATCGACAAGCTTCTCAACAACATCGAAAAACTGGCCAAGGCCGGGTCGAAGGATCTCGCCGAGCAAATGTTGAGCGAGCTCAAGGATGTGCTGGAGCGGCTGCAGACCGGAACCTTCTCCGACAACGCCAAGCAGCAGCGCTCAGCCAAGATGATGAAGGATCTGAACGACGTCGTCGCCAAGCAGCAAAAGCTGCTTGACGATACCTTCACCGCCCAACGCAAGAAAAAGGACGACGGGGGGTTCGCGGTTAGCCCACCCGGCCAGCCCATGGACTTCGGGCCCGGCATCTCCATGGCGCCGTTCGGCATGCCCGAGCAGGGGGATGCAGACGACAGTCAAAGCGGACAAGACAGTAGTGCCGAGGGCGGGCAGAGCCAGCAAGGAAAGTCCGGCCGCAACAGCCAACAGCACGGCCAGAATAGCCAGAATGGTCAGCGCCCACGGCCAGGCCAGTTTGGCGAGCTTGGCAGCCGTCAAGGCGAATTGCGCGACAAGCTGCAAAGCCTGGTCGATCGCTTGCGCATCGAGGGCGCCAAGACGCCCGACCAGTTCGAGGACGCGGGCGAAGCCATGGGCGACGCTAAAGATGCGATCGGCGAGGAGAAACTCGACCGCGCCACCGAGCAACAGGGCCGAGCCCTCGAGCAATTGCGCAAAGGCGCGCAGTCCCTGGCCGAGCAGATGCAGGAGAACGGCGAGAGCCCCGGCAAGGGCAAAGGCGAGAGTGACAATGGACGCGATCCGCTCGGACGCACCGATCGCGCCAACCGGCCGGATCTCGGTCTCAGCGTGAAGGTTCCCGACGAGATCGACATTCAGCGGGCGCGCGAGGTGCTGGACGAGCTTCGGCGCCGCCTCGGCGATCCGTCGCGGCCGACGATCGAGCTCGATTATCTGGAACGCCTGATCCAGCCCTACTAGAGCGGAACCGATTCACGTGGAGTCGCGAGTTCGCTGTAAGTCGTTTTCTTGACGCATAATCTTACCCGAAAAGTCTGCAACTTTTCGGGATCATGCTTTGACCGGCAGCTCGCCGATAAAGGGAAGCTCGCGGTAGCGGTTGCCCAAATCCATGCCGTAGCCGACGACGAAGACCGGCGGGCAAGCGAACCCGCTGAAGTCCGGTGCGATCGGCGCCGCCCGCGGCACCTGCTTATCGACCAGGACACAGGTCAGCACACGCTTTGGCCCCCGCGCCGACAGCAGAGCTTTGGCAAAGACGAGCGTCCGGCCCGAATCGAGGATGTCGTCGACGATCACGACGTCGCGGGCCGCAAGGTCGCTCTCCACGTCGCGCAGCACCCTGACCTCGCCGTTCGAGGTAGGTGCCCCGTCATAGCTCGCCAGCGAGATGAAATCGATCTCGGCCCTAAGCCCGGCGCGGTGCAGCGCCCTGACGAGGTCGGCGGCGAAGATGAAGCTCCCCTTGAGCACGGCGACGATGATCGGATTGTCGAGCCCGGCGTGAGCGATGTCGCGGGCGAGTTGATCGACCCTGAGCGCGATCGCCTCGGCGCTGAACAGCGGCTTGATGGCGCCGTCCGGAGGCGCATCCATGTCCGTCAGCTCGCCTTGGCGAAGCGAACCTTGAGACTGCTGACCGTGTTCGGCGGGGAGGGAATCTGTGCCGTAAAGGGCGCGCGGGCGCCGGCGTCAAGCGGCGCCACGTTGGCCGTAAACTCAGCGATCTGCTTGCCGCTTTCGTCCTCAAGGGCGATGACCAGGGGCGGGATGTCTAGAGTGCCGGAGGTGAGGTTGACGATAGTGCCCTCGACCGTCAGCACCGGGGCCCCGCCGGCATCGTTCCAGGCGGTGTGAACATCCTGGATGGCAAGACCGCCAAGGCTCACCGGCTTGCCCAACATGGCGTAGAGGCGGGCGGCGCCCGGCAAGACCGATACGACGGTCTTCGGTGCGAGCGCGAGCAGGGCGGCAAGAATCACGAGCAGGAGCGCAAGGGCACCCCAGCCGATGGCCACGACGGGGCGGACCTTCGGCTTCTTGCGCTCGCCGCCGATGGCGACGTTCGCTTGGGCCAGGTCGGCGTCGGGATTGACCAGCGTGCCGGCATTGTAGCTGCCGAAATCCTGAGCGGGCTCATGGGTCTGAGCGGGCGCCGGCGCGTCGGACCAAGCTGGCGCGCCGGCCGCGGCACCCGGGACATCGGCTTGGAACTCGTCTTGGTCGTCGAATGAAGTCTCTCTCGCCGCGCCTTGGGGCGGATTGCCGCTCGGGGCAGTCCGGCTCGGCTGCATCTGCGAGACTCCGGTGAATCCGCTCGCGGTCTTAGCCGCCGGCGGCGCCGGACGCGGCTCGACAGGAGCAGGGCGCGGCTGCACCGGCTTAGCGCGCGGCGCCGTGGCCAGGGCTCGCGGGACCACAGCGACGGGAGGCTTGGCGGCCTCGATCACCGCGATCGCCTGCCAAACGTGACTGCATTTGCTACAGCGAACCTTGCGCCCCTCGGACGGAATCACCGCTGCGATCTCGTAGCGGGTGCTGCATGCAGGGCAGATAATGACTGTCGACATGACTAGAACCACCGTGGCCGGGTTGGTCTACATTTCGCGAAGCGGCACATGCCTTTGCCCAAATCCATTGATACCGGACAGCGAGTTCAGCATAAAGACGCAAGTTGGGTCGAATGTTAAGAGGATCGAGGACCGCCGCGTGATCCGCTTTGAAAATGTCGGGCTCCGTTACGGCACCGGCCCCGAGATCCTGCGCGACGTCAATTTCCATGTGCTTCCGGGATCGTTTCACTTCCTGACTGGGCCTTCGGGCGCGGGCAAAACGACCCTTTTGCGGCTGTTGTTCATGTCGATCCGGCCGACAAGGGGCCTGATCTTCGTCTTCGGCGAGAATGCCTCCAAGATCAATGCGGCCGGCCGCGCCGAGCTCCGGCGGCGCATCGGCATCGTGTTCCAGGACTTCCGGCTGCTCGACCACCTCACCACGTGGGAGAACGTGGCCCTTCCCTTGCGGGTCACGGGCAAGAAGGAGGCCGACTACAAGGACGATGTCACCGATCTCCTGCGCTGGGTTGGATTGGGCGACCGGACCGACGCCTATCCCGAAGTTTTGTCGGGTGGCGAGAAGCAGCGAGCCGCGATCGCCCGCGCCGTCATCGGCCGGCCCGAGCTCTTGCTCGCCGACGAGCCCACCGGCAACGTCGATCCGGTGATCGCCGACCGCTTGTTGCGGCTCTTCGTCGAACTCAACCGTCTCGGCACCTCGGTCATCATCGCCACCCATGACTATGCCCTTATGGACCGGCTCGACGCCCCGCGTCTCGTCCTCCACGAAGGCCATTTGGAACTCCGATGAACCCCATGCACCTCGTCGCCGACATCCGCGAGTACCCGTGGCGCAGTCTTCTCGCTGGGCTGTTGCCCGCCCGCTTTCAGGCCAAGCCGGCGCAAATCGTCCCTTCGGCCTCCATCGCCGGCAATGCCTTGACCGTGGTCATCGCCATCATGTCCTTTCTCGCCTGCCTCACCGCCGGGGCCGTTTACATGGTCAATCAATCCGCCCAAGCCTGGGTCAACGACATTGCGAGCGAGATCACCGTCGAGCTCGATCCGGTCAACACCGCCGATATCGAGAAGAAGATGACGCTCGTCTCCCTGTTCCTCGCCAAGCAGGTCGGCATCAACCGGGTGAAGCCGTTGACGGCGGAAGATTCCGCCAAGCTGCTCGAGCCCTGGCTCGGCCATAGTGACGCGCTCTCGGCCTTGCCCATTCCCCGCCTCATCGCGGTGGAGATCGACCGCTCCAACCCGCCCGACATCAAGACCATCAGCGAGGCGCTGTCGCAGAACTTCGAAGGCGTCACGCTGGACGATCACCGCCGCTGGCAGGCCGAGATCCGCACCTTGACCCGGTCCGCCGCGCTCGGCGGCCTCGCGGTGCTGGCGCTCGTCGCCGCGGCGACCATCGCCGTCATCGTTTCCGCCACCCGTAGCGCCATGGCCTCGAACCGTGAGATCATCGAGGTGCTGCATTACGTGGGCGCCAATGAGCGCTTCATCAGCCGCGAATTCGAGCGCCATTTCCTTGGCCTTGGCGTCCGCGCAGGGCTAGTCGGCGCCGTCGCTGCGAGCATCGTGTTCCTGCTCTTGCCGGTGGTGACGCACATGCTGGGAGGCGGCAGCGTCACGGCCACCGAGATGAGCCGGCTGGTGGGCTCCGGCGAGCTCGATTTGCCCGGCTATCTGCTCTGTGTGCTCGTGGTTTTTGTCGTGGCTTCGCTCTGCATGCTCACCTCCCGGCTCGGCGTGATCCGCGTGCTCAAATCTTACGCCTGACCCACAAAAATGCAGACGCTTTTGGTCTCCCGAAGCCAATTTCATATTGAGTTGATTGCGCCTATTCTTGCGCCCGCGGGGTAGCGTTGGAGTCAGAGGTGAGTGAGGAAGAGCCGAAATCGCCGAGCAGATTTCGCGTCTTCGTGGCCGGGGTAAGACTCATTTTCGATTCGCTGGTGCTGGTGCTCGCGCTCCTCACCATTGGCTTCCTAATTTTTGCCAGCGGCATCGAGCGCAGCCAGCAGGAGCCGGAGCGCGCGACCGACGGCATTACCGTCCTGACCGGCGGCCCGGCGCGTATCAACGAAGCCATGAAGCTGCTCACCCATCAGAAGGCGAAGCGGCTCTTGATCACCGGCGTCAACCGCACCACCTCGACGGAGGCGCTGAAGGAGCTCGCAAGCCAAGGCGATCAGCTCTTCGCTTGCTGCGTCGATATCGACAAGGAAGCGCGCAACACCATCGATAACGCCACCGAGACGAGCCAATGGGTGGCGCAGCATGGCTATCATACGATCATCGTGGTGACCGCGAACTATCACATGCCCCGCGCGCTGGCCGAGCTCGGCCGCGTCATGCCGGGCGTCACCTTGGTCCCCTATGCGGTGGTCGACAGCAACGTGCATCTTGAGCGGTGGTGGGTCTATCCCGGCACCACCAAGCTGTTGATGACCGAATATTTGAAATATCTGCCGGCGCTCGGGCGGCTCGGGACCACCCGAGCCGTGAGCAAAATGCTCTCCGGCAAAACCACGATTGCGGTTGAGGATGCCTCCGAGCCGTGACGGCTGGCCTTGATATGGCGCGCTCCCTTCTCTTCAACGTTCTCTTCTACGTGACCACCACGCTGTTCGTCGTGCTCGGCAGCCCGTTGCTGTTGGCGCCGAGGCGCTGGGCCATGGCGGCGCTCGCGCTGCATGCGAGGTTCGAGATCTGCCTGTTGCGGCTCATCGTGGGGACGAAGCTTGAGGTCCGTGGGCTCGAGAAGCTGCCAGACGGTCCCTGTCTCGTCGCTTCGAAGCATCAATCGGCCTGGGAGACCTTTGCCCTGATACCGCTGTTCCGGGACCCGGCGCTGTTGATGAAGCGCGAGTTGTTCTGGATCCCATTCCACGGCTGGTTCTCCCGCAAATTCGAGATGATCCAGGTCGACCGGGACAAGGGGCCGACCGCGCTTCGCCGCATGCTCCGCGAGGCGAAGAAGCGCGTCGAGGCCGGACGCGAGATCATCATCTTCCCCGAAGGCACGAGGCGGCCGCCCGGCGCGCCGCCCGACTATAAGACAGGCGTGGTGCTGCTATACGCAGCCCTCGGCGTTCCTTGCGTTCCGGTGGCGCTCAATTCAGGCCTGTTTTGGCCAAGACGAAGCCTGCTCCGCCGCCCCGGCACCATCGTCGTGGAATTCCTCGATCCAATTCCACCCGGTCTCGGCAAAGCCGAGTTCCTGCACCGCCTGGAGGCAGCGATCGAAGGCGCCTCGAACCGTCTCCTTGCAGAGGCGGAGAGCAAGAACCATCTACGGTAGGAGCCGTTAACTCTTTGTTAACTTCTCCCCGACAAAGGTTATGTTCTAGCTTTGTTCCTGATTCGCCTGAAGCCTGACTTGAATTCGTCATCAGTCAACCCATTTGACGGGTAAATTCCCGTTAGAGCGGAATGGAAGCCATGTGGATGCGCCAAACAGAAGCCACCGAGAACGCCCCTTGGGGGCCTGCAGACGAGCCGGCGCTGGTTTGCGCCGAGGCGTCCTTCGCGCGGGCGTTCCATTATTGGCGCGGCGCGTCGGGCCGCCGCTATCTGCATAGCGTCTACACGCTGGTCGGCTGCCCCGCTTTGCCCCGGGCCAACTACATCCTTGTCCGCCGCCATGACGACGGCACGCGGTCGCCGCTCCTGCTCGGCCAGACCAAGGATGACGCCGTCTCCCTCAACCTTGCCCATCTTCGCCATCAGGGCGCCAAGCTCGGCGCCAATGAGGTGCATATCCACCTGCTGGCCGAGACGGTCGAGGAGCGGGCGCATGTCGAGGACGATCTTACCGCTGCCCATTTCCGGCGCCTCGCGGCCCACGCCGCCTAACCCCAACTCAGCTTCTCCTGCCGGCTTGAACGCATGCGGCTAGCGCTGGCCGCTCTTGCGGCTTTGCCGCGGCTTTGCGTCACGAAGCTGTAGCGTTAAGCTCCCAAACGAAGCCGCGAGTCGCCTAGGCTCCAAGGCGCTCGCGAGCGCCTTGGAGAGTGAGACCGAAAGGATGCCAGAGCTCGATCCCTTACTGCTCTCGCGTCTCCAATTCGCCTTCACCATCTCGTTCCACATCCTGTTTCCGTCCTTCACCGTGGGGCTGGCGGCGTGGCTGCTCGTGCTTGAGGTGCTGTGGCTGAAGACAGGCAAAGCCATCTATTTCGACATCGCGCGGCATTGGACCAAGATCTTCGCCGTGTCCTTCGGCATGGGCGTGGTGTCCGGCGTGGTGCTGTCCTACGAGTTCGGCACCAATTGGAGCGAGCTGTCGCGCCGGGGTGGCAACGTCATCGGACCGTTGATGTCCTATGAGGTCTTGACCGCCTTCTTCCTCGAAGCTGGCTTCCTCGGCATTATGCTGTTCGGCGCGACGCGCGTGCCAAAGGCGGTGCATGTCTTCGCCACCGCCATGGTCGCGCTCGGCACGGCGATCTCTGCTTTCTGGATTCTTTCGGCCAATAGCTGGATGCAGACGCCCACGGGCTACAGCGTCGCCGCCGACGGCGTCCTGCACGCGACCGATTGGTGGCAGGTCATCCTCAATCCCTCCTTCCCCTACCGCTTCACGCATATGGTGGTCGCCGCCTACCTCACCACGGCCTTCATCGTGGGCGGCATCGGCGCCTGGTATATCTTGCGCGAGCGGAGCGTCGCCCATGGCCGCATCATGCTCGGCATGGCGCTAAGTCTGCTTGTGTGGCTCGCGCCGCTGCAGGTCGTCATCGGCGATCTGCATGGGCTGAATACCTTGAGATACCAGCCGGCCAAGGTCGCCGCGCTCGAAGCGCATTGGGAGACCGGCCGCGAGGTGCCGCTGATCCTGTTCGCGGTCCCCAACCCAAAGGCCGAGACCAACGATTACGAGCTCGCCGTGCCGAAGCTCGGCAGCCTGATCCTCACCCATGATTGGAACGGCGAAGTCCAAGGACTGAAATCCTTCCCGCCGGAAGACCGGCCCAATCCCATCATCCCGTTCTTCGCCTTCCGCATCATGGTCGGCATTGGGCTAATCATGATCGTGCTGTCCAGCATCGGCGCCGTGCTGTGGCTGATGGGGCGGCTTTATTCGAGCCGCTGGTTCTTGCAAGCCCTGCTATGGGCGTCGCCGCTCGGCTTCGTCGCCGTGCTCGCCGGGTGGTTCACCGCCGAGGTCGGACGCCAGCCTTGGGTGGTCTATGGCGTCTTGCGCACCGCCGATGCGGTTTCGCCCGTGCCGGGCGGCAGCGTGCTCACCTCACTCATCCTGTTCGTGCTCGTCTACGGCATCGTCTTCGGTGCGGGGCTCTATTACATTGCGAAGCTCGTGCGCCGCGGACCCGACGAGACGCCGGCAGCGCCGGACGGGGACGAGGCGGATCTTTCGCACCGACCCATTGCAGCGGCGGGCAATCCATGACGCCAGACATCCTCCCGATCCTCTTGCCGCTGATTTGGGGCGCCATCCTGGCGCTCGCCGTGTTCCTCTACGTGCTGCTTGGCGGTTACGATCTCGGCCTCGGCGTGCTCTTCCCGTTGGCGCCCACGCATGCGGACCGCGACGCCATGATGGGCTCGGTGTCGCCCTTCTGGGACGGCAACGAGACGTGGCTGGTGATGGGCGGCGGGGGCCTGCTGGCCGCCTTCCCGCTCGCTTATTCGGTCATGCTGCCGGCACTTTATCTCCCGATCATCCTCATGCTGATCGGGCTGATCCTGCGCGGCATCGCCTTCGAGTTCCGCTTCAAGGCCGAGCACCACCGCTGGATGTGGGACCTCGCCTTCACGCTGGGCTCGATCCTCGCCGCGCTGATGCAGGGGCTGGTCATCGGAGCCTTCGTGCAAGGCTTTCACGTGGTCGACAACAAATATGCGGGCGGCGCCTTCGATTGGCTGACGCCGTTCGCCGTGGTCACCGCCTTCGCGGTGGTCGCGGGCTATGTGCTGTTGTCGGCGGGATGGCTGATCATGAAGGGCGACGAGGCCTTGCGCGAATGGGCCTATGGGATCGCCCGCTTTGCCCTGATCGCCGTCGGGGCTTTCATCCTCATCTTCAGCCTGTGGACGCCGCTCCTCCACCCGCAGATCGCGGCGCGCTGGTTCACGCCTGGCAACATGGTGATGCTGAGCCCGGTGCCGCTCGCCACCCTCGGCACGCTCGCGGCCCTTTGGCTCGCGCTCAAGCGCCGTATGCGCTACGCGCCCTTCGTGCTCGCCGCCGTGATCTTCCTGCTCTGCTATACGGGGCTCGCCGTGAGCCTGTTCCCCTACATCATTCCGCCGGGGATCACGCTCTGGCAGGCGGCTGCGGCGCCGGAATCCCAACTCTTCATGCTCTATGGCGCGATCCCCATCCTGCCGATCATCTTGGGCTACACCGCCTATTCCTATTACGTGTTTTGGGACGCGACCGGGCACGTGGGCTATCATTGATATTTCCGCCCCCGCGATGGCCGTTTCTCCGGCGGGATCGGCTCGTTTGTCTCGTTTTCTGGACCGCCCAAGCGACCGTAAGCTCAAAGGGCCTCAAGGGGTGCGGGGAATGGCTCAAATGGACATCATTACCCTGCACCGCGATTCGGCGCGGGACGCCATCCCGACTCTCGGCCATCTTGCCGTTTAACCACATCGCGGTTCCGGGTCTTTCCGATCACAACATCCTCAATGCTCAGGCAGAGATTGGATCGTTGAGCGCCTTCTTCGATGGCATTTTCGAGTTGGGCAACCCGTCAGCGACCTCGCTGCGCTGACCGAGATTACGCTCGCATAGGAAGTCAGTCCGCGGCTTGCAACCACCCTCACCACCTCCCGGCAAGGTCGTGCTGCATCAGGCGGCGCTTGAGCAAAAGGATCCGCCCGTAGGCCTCCTCGATGCGCGCGCGAGGGATGCGGCCGTCGCGCACCGCCTCGGCGATGATGGCATGAATCGTCACCCCGAGCTCGGGATCGCGCGACGTGACGTTGGAGAAGACGAGGAGATCGGTGCCGGCATTGACCGCCATGATCACGCGGTCGGCGAGCGAATAGCTCTCGCGCACCGCGCCCATCTCCAAGTCGTCGCTGACGACAACGCCCTTGAAGCCGATATAGCCGTCCGCCCGGAGCGCAGCGATGGCGCGGGCCGACAGCGAGGCTGGCAGCCTCTCCCCGTCGCTGAAGCGCGGATGATAGAGATGGCCGACCATCACCATGTCGAGCAGGCCATCCCGCGCCAGCCTCCGGTAAGGCTCAAGCTCGCTCTCCCGCCAGCTTAGCGACACATCGGGAAGCGCCTTGTGGCTGTCGCTCCAGCTTGAGCCGTGGCCCGGAAAGTGCTTGGCGGCGGTGAGGATGTTGGCGTCGCGATGCGCCATGATGAAAGCGCCGGCGAGCGCCGCCACGGTCGTTGGGTCAGAGCCGAAGCTCCGTTTGCGGCGCACGATGACGGTGTTGCCGGCGTTCACGCTAAGATCGACCACCGGCCCGAAATTGAGATTGATGCCCGCCCGCGCGGTCTCCTGCGCCATGCGGCCATAAAGCCGACGTGCGCCGTCGGGCGTATTCAGCTTTGGGTCTCGCCCCACGTCTCGCGCCGAGGGGAAATAGACCCAGCCCTTCCGCCGCGTGAGCCGCTGCACCACGCCTCCTTCCTGATCGACGGCGATCAGTGGCACGAGCTCCGATTTCGCGTTGGCAAGGAAGGCGGTGAGCAGGCGGAGCTCGGGCGCCGAACGGATATTGTCCGGGTACAGCACCACGCCGCCGATTGCGCCTTGCGCAAGTTGGATGCGCACCGCCTTGACGCTCTGATCGCGCTCGTCGTCGCCTGCGAAGCCGACCATGATCATCTGGCCGATCATGCGGTAGAGTAAATCGTCGGCCGCCGCCGCCTCCCGCAGCAGCCCGAGGCCCTCGCCGAGCGCATTGGCATCCGGCTCAGCTTCTGTGCTACCGGCCCCCGCTCCAAACTCGAGGCTCGCCCCCGCGAGCAGCAACAGCCCGGCTACAGTCAGCGTCCGCATCATGGCTCGACCGTTTGCGAAGCGCATCAGCGACCCTGCGGCGGAACGCCGAGGGCGTTATGTCGTGGCGACGATGTGCCCTGATAGACGCCTAAAAGACAAGGCGCCACGCTGACGTGACGCCTCCGCCGGATACAATTACCGCCTTTGTTCTGGCCTGAGCAGGTGCCGTGCTTCACCCTTAAAGCAAGCGAGCAAACCTTGGCCCTACTGCGGCGGCGCCCCACGGGGCAAAACCGTGTGGCCTGCGACGCCGTACCCGCCGCCCCCGTTGCCGGCCAATTCGAGAAACTGCGGCATACGGTCACGCGAGCGTGCTATATTTCGCGGGTGTCGAGCCTGTGGGAGACGGGCAATGCACTCGCCAATATCGTTCTGGACGCAGATTTGTATCGTGGGAGCAGCGCTGCTCATGACGCGGGTTCTGGCTGCCCCCAGCCCCGCTTTGGCTAGTGAATACGGCCATCACGGTGGCGGTGGCCACGGAGGGGGAGGCGGGGTCGGCGTCGGCGTCGGGATCGGCGTCGGCAGCATTCTCCTCAACGAAGCCATTCGCCGGTCGCAGCAGAGCGAAGGAGCCGAGCCCGCCGGATGCCCGCAGGGACTTGTGCCTTCGCGCAGGCACGGTTGCGTGAAGCCCGGCAAGGACAAGGGGCCCGAGGTCGCCAAATGCGAGCCCCCGATGCAGTACCGCAAGGGCAAAGGCTGCGTCAGGCCGAAGCCAGATCACGAGCCCGAGGTCACCAAATGCGAGCCGCCGTTCTCCTACTCGCCGAGGGATCATGGCTGCGTGAGGCACGAAGGACCCGAAGAGGCGTCCTGTCAGTGGCCGATGGTCAAGACCGGCCATGGCTGCGGGTGCGCTCCCGGATTTGACTATCGCAATGGCGGTTGTTTCAAGCCGCCGATCGTCGTCATCGAGCCGCCCTATCGGGGGCCTGCCGGACCTGGGCATGGTCCAGAGGGCCCACCCCCAGGGCCAGGGCCCGAAGGGCCACCGCATTTCACGCCTACGCCCCCGCAAGAGGCCGGCCCTGCCACGCCGCCAAGACCGCGGGAAGAGCCGCAGTCCGTGGCCAAGGTCGAGCCCGCTTCTATCCGCTGTCTGCCCCAGGATCTCTACGATTTGTTGGAGGAGACCTATGGCAAGCGCCCCGGCCTGAACCCGTGCCCGGCCGCCTGTCTGCCGAAGCCCGCATCCTTCACGCCGGCCGAGCTCGACGCCGCGGCAACCAAGAGCGGCATCAATTGGTGCGAGAACTGCTTGCAGGTTGGGGGTTACATGCCGCTCGGCGCTATTTTGCAGCTCGAGCGGGCCGCCAACGTCACTATCTGCGTCAATCCCGACATGTGCCGGCTGCCCGGCGCGATCGGCGGCGGCGCGGGTGGCGAGCAGGTGACCGAGATCCGCACGATCTTCAAAGACCTGCCGGCGGGGGTCAAGAACGAGGGCAATCTCGCGGTCGTGGTCGGTAATCATGACTATCAAGGCGACCTGCCCGACAACCCCGACGGCTCCTCCGATGCCGATGCGGTCATCGCGCTTCTGATCGACCAACTGGGCTACAAGCAGGAGAACATCATCGATCTCCGCGACGCCACACTCGCCGATTTCGAGCGCGTGTTCGGCTCTGCAAACGACCCGGGCGGCGAGATCGCCAAGCGCATCGACAAGAAGGATCCCGGCGACGTCTTCATCTATGTCGCGAGCCACGGCATGGTGAAGGAGGACGACGGTAAGCAGGTCTATTTGCTCCCGGTCGACGCCAAGCTCGATGATCTCGACAAGACCGCCTATGGCATGCAGGAGCTTTACGAGAATCTCGGGAAGACCGGGGCGCGGACGATCATGCTCATGCTTGAGGCGAATTTCGCCAAGAACCTCGATGAGCTGATCAATCCGCCGAATTTGCCGGAGCTCGAGGTCGAGGCCATGCCGGTCAATCCGGTGCCGGGGCTCGCCGTGTTCAAGGCGTCAGACCGCGATCAGAAGACGATCAAGGACCCGGAATACGGCATCGGCCTCTTCACTCGCTATCTGATCGAGGGCTTGGCCGGCAGAGCCGACCAGGCGCCGCTCGGCAATGGCGACAAGCGGATCGATACGGTCGAGCTCTACGTCTATACGGCCGACGCGGTGCGCACCGCAGCGCGGAAGTCGTTCGGGCTCGAGCAAAAGCCGCTGCTCGGCAAGATCGACAACCTCGTCGTCAATAATCTCACCGCGAAATAGTCCTCGCGGGTTTCAATTTCGGCCCCTCCTCCTTGTGGGGAGGGGTTTTTTGTTGTCATGCCCGCTTGCGCTACCGCGCTTCCCTCGTGGGTTCGCGCACCTTGAGCGCGATTACTCCACCGTACGCGCCACACGGAAGCCGATGACGTTGAGCCGGCTCCCCTTGGGGAAGCTCATGCGGGCGCTCGGCCGCGCGAACTCCGCCTCGTAGTACCAGGCCCCACCCTTGGTCACCCGGCGCTGGCAGTCGCCGCCGCGCGGAGAGGCATCCACCGGCGCACCGGCATGATTCTTATTAGCGCAATCCTCCACCCATTCGAACACGTTCCCCTCCATGTCGTGGAGCCCGTAAGGGTTGGGCGGAAAGGAGCCCACCTCGACGGTGGTGCCTTGATAGGTGCCGGGCTTGCGGCTGCCGGGCAGACTGCTCGCATCGAAATTGGCTTGGGTGGGCGCCAATGTCTCGCCCGCGGCAAAGGGCGTGCTGGTGCCCCCGCGCGCGGCGAATTCCCACTCGGCCTCGGACGGCAGCCGATAAGCCTTGCCGGACTTTTGGCGAAGCCAGTCCAGATAGGCTTTGGCGTCGTCGTAGGACACATAGATCACCGGGCGCCGTCCCCTGCCCCAGCCGCTATCCTGCGGGCGGTGGTTGGCGCAGCCGCCTTCGAGAGCGCACGCCTCCCACTCGTCGAAGGTGACCTCATATTTGGAGATGGCGAGCGGCGCCGCCACGGTCACCTCGTGCTGCGGCTCCTCGGCGGGCTGGTGCCCTTTCTCCGCCTTAGATGCGCCCATCAGGAACCTGCCCGCCGGCATCACCACCATGTCGGGGCAGGTCTCGCAATCCTTGAAGGTCGAACCGACTTCGTGCTCGAGGGGACCTCCGCCGATGCCAGGCACCGGGCCGCCCGGCTTCGGCGTGACGGGCAGGGCCGCGACTTGCGTCTTGGTGGCGCGCAACACGGCGAGCAGCGTCGGCGTCAGCTGGCCGTCGGGCGCGAGCCCGGCTTTGGCCTGAAAGCGCTTGATGGCGTCTTCCAGTGCATTGTCGCCGCCCCGGCTCGCATCGCCCATGAAGCCGAGCTGCTGCAGGATGGCGCGCGTCTCGGAAATGGCGGCCGGATCCTCCACTGCGCCTTGCGGCGTCAGCGCCGGTCCGCCTTGGCCGCAGCCCGTGGGATCGAGGCAGACCCGGGGCGAGCCGCCCCGCGTCGTGATCTCGGGGACTTGCGCCCCTTGCGAGGCGACGCGGACCTCCTGCGCCGTGAGCTCGAGCACGTCGCGCAAATAGATGTGAGGATGCTCTTCCAAATTCTTGAGCAGCGACTTGGCGAAGGGGGAGTGGCTGCCGGCGTCGCCGTCGGCCGCGAGCTGCCCCGACAGCGTGGCGTTGGCGATCAACAGCGCGCGGTCCTCTTCCGTCAGCCGCGAGAAGCCGCGGAAGCCGCTGCCCGAATTGGCGCCGCGGGTCGGGCATTGCGGGAAGGGGTTGTTGCGGCAGGCGTCGAGCAGCACGACCTGCTGCGGTGCCGCGCTTGCCGAGGCGAACAGTTGATCGAGCTCGACCGAGCGGAGCGTCGTCTTGTTGGCGCACTCGATCTCCATATCGACGGGCGCGATCACGTTCTTGCCCTCGACCTCCATGCCGTGGCCGGCATAATAGATGAGCGCCACCTCGGCGCCCGCGGCTTGCCGCTTGAACGCCTCCAGCGCATCGAGCAGATCGGCGCGGGTCAGGTTGTAGTTCTCGGAGACCTCGAAGCCGTGATCGCGCAGCTCCGCGGCGATGGCCTTGGCGTCGGGCACGGGATTGGTGAGGCTGGACAGATGCTGGTACTCGCCCATGCCGACGATGAGCGCCACCCGCTTACCTTCGGCCGCGACCGGCGCCCACGCCGAGAGCAGGAGGACGAGCGCGGCAGCAGCGATTCGAACCATAGCGGCTGGCCTTTCCGTTCTCGCAAAGTCGAGCCCTCGGCAAGCTCGCTTCTAGAGTGGCCCGAAGCTTACCACCGGCATGGTCCGGAGCCCAGGGCATGGGGCAGGCGGCGGGGCTCCCCTTTCGCCATGATTGTGAATACACTTGCCGGGTCCCGGCTCGTTCATCCGGGCGCCGTAAAACTGGTCAGCTCCGCCATGCATCGTTGCTCATCACGGCTCACTCCTGTCGCGGTCATTTCAGTGGCGTTTGCGCTTTTCTCAGGTCATCCTCGCGCCGAGCCGCAAGCGCCCTCCACGGAAGAGACCGACGACGCCACTTTGGCCAAGGGCTTCATCGGCAAGAATTATGACGATCAGCTCGACATCGAAGGCTGGGACGATGTTGGCGGCGGTCTCGTCGTGGCTCCGATCTACGTCCACCAATATCAGCGCGAGGACGGCACCTTTCTCGTGCTGACGAGCCGCCAGCTCGCCAAAGAGACGCGCACCGCGCCTGCGAATTACGAGGTTGCCGACGCCCTGATCGTGCCCCCGCCACAATCGGGCGTGGCCTTCACGATCTCCTGTGTCCAGGGCCAGGACGAGACGCTTCGCTTCATGGGCGAGGCCAAGGGTCCCGAAGATAAGGAATGGTGGACCGATGTGAGGCGAGCCTGGGAGATCACGCTCGACACCGGCCAGATCGCCTCGACCAAGACCAGAGGCGTCCGTTGCACCAACACATCCTGGGGACAGTAGGCGCCCAGCCCCCCTAGTCCCAAGCCGGCACACGCTTCTGCGCGGCAAGCGCGGTCATAGCCGCTTCTAGCTCCCGCACAAGCGCCTCGTATGAGTCCTGGCCATAAACCGGCTCGCCCACGCTGACCCGCAGTTGAAGGGAACGAGCAGGGCCGACCCCTTGGGCAACGCCTTGCCGAGCCCATGCATGAAGACGGGGGATAACGGGCACATTGGCCCGGGCCTTGGCGAGGTGGCCGATGCCCTTTTTGAACAGGCCAAGCGCCTCCGGCACTCCCCGCGAGCCTTCGGGGAAGAGGATCAGAATGTCATCCCGATCGAGCGCCGCCTCGCATTCGGCAAGCGGATTGCCGCCCTCTTTGGCTCTGCCGCGCGCGACCGGGATGATGCCGATGATGTTGGTCGCGAACCAGCCGAGCCCGCGCGGCTTGAGGAAATAGTCGGCCGCCGCCACGGGCCGGAGCAAGCGCATGTTCTATGGCGGGTTCAAGGTGCTGGTCGCGGCCTAGCCCTTGGCCTGCACCTTCGCCAACAGCTCCTCGACCTTCGGCAGGATGCCTTTGACGATGCGCGCCACGCCTTGCGCATTGGGATGCAAGCCGTCGTCGAGAGTAAGGGTGTCATCAAGGGCGACGCCGTCGAGGAAGAAGGGATAGAGCACGAGATCGTAGCGCGCGGCGAGATCAGGGTAGAGCGCGCTGAACGCCTCAACATAATCCTTGCCCATGTTGCGCGGCGCCTCCATGCCGGCGAGCAGGATGGGAAGCCCGCGCGCCTTGACCTCAGTGATGATCTTTTCGAGCACCGCCTTGGTCGCTTGCGGGTCCAACCCCTGCAGCGCGTCGTTGGCGCCAAGCTCGATGATGACGGCGCTCGCATCGTCGGGCAACGCCCAGTCGAGCCTGGCAAGCCCCGCCGCCGCGGTATCACCGGAGACGCCCGAATTGACGACTTTCACATTCTGGCCACGCGCGCGGAGCGCTTGCTCGAGCTGCGCCGGGAAGGCTTCGCTCTGGGCCAGGCCTAGTCCCGCCGTCAAACTATCGCCGAAAGCGACGATCACGGGCTCGCGCGCCCCTGCCTCGTTAGCATGTAGCCCCGACGCTGCGAGCCAAACCCCTGCGGCAACAGCGACCACACCCAACACGCCTCGCTTCATCTTTTGACCTCTTTGCTCTTCTTTATTGCACGCCTCCGTGCCATGTGAGGAGCGCGACTGATTCTATGGATCAGACCCTGAAACACCCTCATCGCCCCGCCATCCGGCTCGAAGCCGTGCATGTGACGCTGCCCTCACGCGCGGGCCCCGTCGCCATTCTGCGCGGGCTCGACCTCGACGTGGCTCCCGGCGAGTCGATCGCCGTGGTGGGCCGCTCGGGCTCCGGCAAATCGACCTTGCTTATGATCATCGCCGGCCTAGAGCGCGCCACGGAAGGGCGCGTTTCGGTGCTGGGCGCCGATTTTAGCACCCTTGACGAGGACGATCTCGCGCGTCTCCGTGCCGCCAATATCGGCATTGTCTTCCAATCCTTCCACCTCGTGCCCACCATGACGGCGTTGGAGAACGTGGCGCTGCCGCTTGAGTTCCTCGACCGCGACGACGCTTTTGACACGGCGCGGGCTGCGCTCGCGGAGGTCGGGCTGTCCCATCGTGAGGCCCATTTTCCGGGACAGCTCTCCGGCGGCGAGCAGCAGCGGGTCGCCATGGCGCGCGCGCTGGCACCTTCGCCGTCGCTCATCCTCGCCGACGAGCCCACCGGCAATCTCGACCTCACCACCGGCGCCGGCGTCATGGACCTCTTGTTTGCGCTGAAGCAGCGGACCGGCGCCACCCTCCTCCTCATCACCCATGACCGGGCGCTCGCCAAGCGCTGTGATCACATCGTCAGCCTCGCCGATGGCCGCATTGCGACCGCCGGCGCCAAGCGCCGCGCTTCCGCCTCGTGAGCGCCGCGAGCCTTACCGCGCCGCCGCCAGGTCGCAGCCTGCGGCTGCCGCTTGCCTCGGCAATCGCCTTTCGCGAGCTCCGCGCCGGTGCCGGCGGCCTCACCGTGTTCGTGCTGTGCATCGCCCTCGGTGTCGCCGCGGTCGCCGCCATCGGCTCGCTCGGGGCCTCGTTCAATGAGGCACTGGCGCGGCAAGGGCGCCTGCTCGTGGGCGGCGATCTCTCCTTCGAGCGCGTGCACCGGCGCGCCACTGCCGACGAGCGGGCAGCGCTCGACGCCGAAGGCCTGATCAGCGAGTCCGCGAGCCTCCGCGCCATGGCGAGAAACCCGCAGGCCAAGAGCGCCCTCGTCGAGGTCAAGGCCGTCGACAGCGCCTACCCGCTCTATGGCGGCGTCGCCATCACCGAGCCATCCGACGCTGGCGCGCTGTGGCGAGAGCCCGGCGTCGTGGTGGTCGAGCGGGCGCTGCTCGAACGTCTCAATGTCGGCATCGGCGGCACGCTGTCGATCGGCGACGCCACGGTCAAGATCGGCGGGGTTCTCGGCGCGCAGCCGGACCGGCTCGCCGATCGGCTGGCTTACGGTCCGAGGCTGCTGATGTCTCTGGATACGCTCGATCGCACCGGCCTCGTGCAGCCTGGAAGCCTGATCCGCTGGATCTACCGCCTCAAGCTTGCCGGACAGCGCGGCGACGACAAGACGGCCCTGAACACGGCCCGGTTCGGCATCGAATCCAAATTTCCGGAAAGCGGCTTCAGCATCACGGACTGGACCGATCCCGCGCCCTCGATCCGCAGAGAGGCGAAGCGCTTCGCCCAATTCGTTAGTCTGGTAGGGCTTGCGGCGCTGCTGCTCGGCGGCATCGGCGTCGGCAATGCCATCGGCAGCTACATGGCGAAGAAGCGGGCGGTGATCGCCACCTTCAAATGCCTCGGCGCCTCGAGCCGGCTTGTGCTTGCGGTCTATCTGATCCAGGCGCTCATGCTTGCGAGCCTCGGCATCGCCTTCGGCCTCATCTTGGGCGCGCTCACCCCTGCCCTGCTGGCCGCGATCTATGGCGACGCCCTGCCCATCGCGCTTGCCATCGAGCCGCATCCCTGGTCGCTGCTCACCGCGGCATGGGCGGGTCTTTTGACCATGCTGCTGTTCGTGCTTCTGCCTCTGGGGCGCGCGAGCGCCGTCCCGCCGGCCGTGCTCATGCGCGCCAATCTCACGGACGAACAGCAACACCCGCCTCCAGCTTTCATCGCCGCAGCGGCGGCAAGCGGCCTCGCACTGTTCGGCTTGGCGCTCGCCGCCTCGGATGAGCGGCTCATCACCGCCTCGATCTCGGCAGGCATCGTGGTCGCCTTCCTGCTGCTATGGGGGTTCGGCTGGGCGTTGCAGAGGCTTGCGGCAAGGTTCCGCCGTTCCAAGCCGCCGGCATTGGCCGTGGCGCTGGCGAGCATTGCGGGACCGGGCTCCATCGCCCGCCAGGTCGCCATCTCGCTTGGGCTCGGGCTCGGCTTCCTCGTAGCCATCGCCCTGATCAACCGCTCCTTGATGGCGGAGTTCGAGGACAATCTCGAGGCCGAGGCTCCGGCCTATTACTTCCTCGATGTCGACGCGAACGACCTCGCCGCCTTCCGCGACACGGTCAAGGCCGTTGACCCCGACGCCAAGCTCGCCGACGCCCCCATGCTGCGCGGGCGCATCGTGGCGTTGAACGGAGTGCCGGCCGAGAAGGTCGAGGCTCCCCTGGACAGCCGCTGGGTGCTGAGCGGCGACCGCGGCCTCACCTATACCAATACGGTCCCCGACGCTTCCACCATCGTCGAAGGCAGCTGGTGGCCGAAAGATTATACCGGACCGCCGCTCGTCTCCTTCGATGCCGAGGCTGCCCGCGGGCTTGGCCTGAAGCTCGGCGATTCCGTCACCGTCAATGTCCTCGGCCGCAACGTCGAGGCCCACATCGCAAGCTTCCGCAAGATCGACTGGGAATCGCTTGCCATCAACTTCGTCATGGTGTTCTCGCCGAATACGCTGGCCGAAGCGCCCCACCGCGTGCTGACCACGCTCGAGCTGCCGAAGGCCACCCCGCCGGCGCGCGAGGCGAAGCTCATTCAGGCACTCGCCGACCGCTTTCCTCTGGTCACCGCCATCAAGGTCGGGGAGATCGTCGAGGCGGCCAAGGACCTTTTGGAGAAGGTCATGACCGCGATCCGCATGACCGCGGGCGTCACGCTTCTGATCGGCTCGCTCGTGCTCGCCGGCGCCGTGGCCGCAAGCCAGCACCGGCGCAAATACCAGGCCGTGCTCTACAAGACCCTCGGCGCTACCCGCGGGCGCATCATCCGCGCCGAGCTCCTCGAATTTGGCCTGCTTGGGTTTGCCACCGCCGCGCTGGCGCTTGCCGCCGGCACGGCCACCGCCTGGGCGCTCTGCAAATGGGTGTTCGACGTGAAATTCGTCTGGTCAAGCGTGGCTGCCGCTGAGACGGTGCTGCTCGCCCTTACCCTCGTGCTTGGGATCGGCGCCGTCGCCACCTGGCGGGTGCTGTCGGCCAAGGCTGCTCCCTATCTCCGAGGCGAATAGCGGGTCCGAAATCGACAGTCGCCCGTTTTCGCCAAGACCCGACTTGTCTTGCGCTGGCACGGGCGAACACCCATATTCGGCGACAAGATATCTTCGTCGAACGCATTCGAGCAGCAAGGCTGAAAGGACCATCAATGGCCGATTTAGACAGAAATTACGCGCAACGAACGACCGTCGGGCGCACCGAGACCGGCGCGATCGACCAGGGCCTGCGCGCCTATATGCTGCGCGTCTACAACTACATGGCCATCGGCGTCGCGATCACCGGCCTGGTCGCTTACATGACCTATTCCATGGCTGTCGTACCGGCGGATGCGGGGTTGCAGCTCACCTCCTTCGGCACCTTCATTTTCGCCAGCGCCTTTAAATGGGTAGTCATCTTCGCGCCGCTAGCCATGGTGTTCTTCCTGTCGGCGCGCATTAACTCGATGAGCCTCGGCACCGCCCAGATCGCCTTCTGGGTGTTCGCTGGCCTCATGGGCTTGTCCATCTCGTCGATTTTCCTCGTCTATGCCCATGCGAGCATCGCGCGCGTCTTCTTCATCAGCGCGGCGTCGTTCGGCGCCCTTAGCCTTTACGGCTACACCACCGGCCGCGATCTTTCCAGCTGGGGGTCGTTCCTGTTCATGGGGCTGATCGGCATCATTATCGCCTCGCTGGTCAATCTCTTCGTCGCCTCCACGGCGTTGCAATTCGCCGTATCGGTGATCGGCGTGCTGATCTTCGCCGGGCTCACCGCCTACGACACGCAGCAGATCAAGGAGATGTACTATGTCGGTGACGACGGTACGGTCGCTGGCCGCAAGGCGGTGATGGGAGCGCTCAGGCTCTATCTCGACTTCGTCAACCTATTCATGATGCTGCTGCAGCTGTTCGGCGATCGCCGCTAAGCCAGAGCTAACGGGCACAAGACCAGGCCCCGGCCTCTCGCCGGGGCCTTTGCTTTGTTGGGTTCAGCGCGAACCTTGTCTTCAGCACTCGACGAGGCGCAGACCCTTGTCGAGCGCCCTGAGCACGCGGGCGAGATCATGGCCCCGCTTGAGGATCAAGCCGGTCGCCGCGACCACGCTATAGGCCCCTTGCCGGCGAGACAGCTTGGGCGCCTTCTCGATGCGGTAAAGCGGGCGCTCGGCCGCGCGCCGGAACACGGAGAACACGGCCTTCTCGCGCAAGATGTCGATGGCGTAATCGCGCCATTCGCCGCTGGCGACCTTCCGCCCGTAAATGTTCAGGATTTGAGTAAGCTCTTGGCGGTCAAAGCCAATTCCGCCGCGCCGGAGCATCGCCTCGGCATGATTTGCGTGGCCGCCAGCCTTGCGGGCCAGCGGCAAGACTATGGGCTCGGTTTCGCTCAAACGCGCGCCTCCTTGTAACGGAACCTTCATGATGACTTGGGTTCGGCGGAAATTCAAGCAAATGCCGGCCTACACATTCTGTAACATATTGAAACACAAATCACAGTACTGCCAAATTTCAGCCCTTGGCACGCCCCAAACACCCGTACAATGATTATTGTTACCTCTCGGCCCGGTCCAGGTAGAGGCTTCGGAATTTCAGCCCCCCAGCCCCCCGGGGTCTTCGCTCGGACCGGGCCAACTCATTGGCTCATTTTTTTCCAATCGATCTTCCTCCCGTGAATGCTGCGACGGGCCGGTCCTCCGGCCCGTTTTGTTTTTCGGTCGCTTTCAGCCCGGGAAGACGAGGGGAAGCGGCGAAACACCGAGACGACAATCACGCCTTACAGCTTGCGCGCCTTACGGCTTGAACTCTGCAGCGCCAAGGATGGGCCCGGCGTCCTCCACCTGCAGCAGCGCAAACAGGCAATCGCCACCCATGATCTTGAGGTCCTTGAGCGGTAATAGAAGCGTCATGGCCTCGCCATGCCACATCCCGATCGGGGTCAGCTCGCGCACCGCATGATGGTAGGAGAGGTCGCGCCCGCGGTTCTCGCCGCGCACGACGGCGACCTTCTCCACCTCCTTGGCGATGGCGAGCCAGATCGTGGCCGCGCGCTTGTCGGATTGCTCAGGCGCCGCACCAACGTCGATGACTAAAGTATCGCCGTCGCCGCGCATGCTGACCGGTACCTTTGCTCGGGCGAGCCTCACTTCGGCCGCCACCAACGCGGCCTTGATCGCCTCCTCGTCGCTGCCATTCACATGCGTGACGCCATCGACCACCATTTGCGGCGTGTAGACGCGGCCATCGCCGCGCGACCGCGCATATTCGCGCTGACGCTCGCTATTGGCGGCGCTAGCGAGCGTGTCGCGCCAGCCGAGATAATCCCAATAGTCGACGGAATAAGAGAGCGCCACCAAGCCCGACCGGTCGACAAGGCGCCCGAGCAAGGCATCGGCCGGCGGACAGGACGAGCAGCCCTGGCTCGTGAACAGCTCGATCACCGAATTGCTCGGGCTGGCCGATCCCGCGCCGGGGCCCGCGATGCCCGATCCAACGAGCGTGATGGCCGCGAGCGCTGCGAGGGCACCAGCGCATGGGGGAAGGAGGCGCCTCATGACCGGTACAATGCAGGAAACGGGCCCAATTTTCTGGCCAAAAGCATTCAATGTCGGTCACAACTCGGTGACTGGTTACGCCGCGCCAAGAGCGTGGTCGCGAAACGGCCGCGTAGCATTGACCGAGATCAAGCGGCATCTCTCGCCAGCGCGCGCAGCACGTAGTGCAGGATGCCGCCATTGCGGAAATAATCGAGCTCATCGAAGGTGTCGATGCGCGTGCGCAACGGCACGGCGCGCTTATCGCCGTTGGCATAGGTGATGTCGGCCTCGATCCACTGCCCCGGCTTGATCTCGCTTAAACTCCGCAAGCTGACCGTCTCGTCGCCCACTAGCCCGAGCGTTTGCCAGGACATGCCCTCGGCAAAGATGAGCGGCAGCACCCCCATGCCGATCAGGTTCGAACGGTGGATGCGCTCGAAGCTCTCCGCGATCACCGCCCGCACCCCGAGTAGCCGCGTGCCCTTGGCCGCCCAGTCGCGCGAAGAGCCCGTGCCGTATTCCTTGCCGGCGAAGATCACGAGCGGCACGCCTTCGCTGCCATAGCGCATCGCGGCGTCGTAGATGCTCATGGCCTCCACCGAAGGGTAATGCAGCGTGACGCCGCCCTCGATGCCCTTGACGATCATGTTCTTGATGCGGGTATTGGCGAAGGTGCCGCGCATCATCACCTCGTGATTGCCGCGCCGCGAGCCATAGGAATTGAAGTCGCGCTGGGCGACGCCATGCTCGGCGAGATAATGCCCGGCTGGGCTGTTATGCCGGATCGAGCCCGCTGGCGAGATGTGGTCGGTGGTGATGGAGTCCAAAAACAGGCCGAGGATGCGCGCGTCGACAATGTCCATCACTGGCGCCGACGTGGCGGAGAGGCCGGCGAAATAGGGTGGGTTCTGCACATAGGTGGAGTTTCCGTCCCAATCATAGGTGAGACCGCCTTTGATCTCGATCGCCTGCCACTCATCATCGCCCTCGAACACGTTACCGTAGCGCCGCCGGAACATCGACCGCTTCACCGCCTTGCGCACCAGCTTGGCGATGGCCTTGGACGAAGGCCAGATGTCCTTGAGGTAGACCGGCTCGCCGTCCGTGCCGGTGCCAAGCGGTTCGGTGGCAAGGTCGACCATGATGGAGCCCGCGAGCGCGTAGGCCACAACCAGCGGCGGCGAGGCGAGATAGTTGGCGCGCACATCGTGATTGACCCGGCCCTCGAAATTGCGGTTGCCGGAGAGCACGGAGACGGCCGCGAGCCCATGCTCGTGAATGGTCTTCGAGATGTTCTCGGGCAGCGGCCCGGAATTGCCGATACAGGTGGTGCAGCCATAGCCGACGAGGTTGAACCCGAGCGCGTCGAGATCCTTCTGCAAATCCGCCTTCTCCAGATAGTCGGTGACCACCTGGGAGCCTGGCGCGAGCGAGGTCTTGACCCAAGGCTTCACCTGCAAGCCGCGTCGCACGGCATTGCGGGCGATCAGGCCGGCGGCCACCATCACGAAGGGATTTGACGTGTTGGTGCAGGAGGTAATGGCGGCGATGACCACGTCGCCATGGCCGAGGTCAAAATTCCTGCCCGGCACGGGCACCCGTTTATCCGCCTCGTCGGCCTTGCCATATTCCTTGTCGAGCGCCTCGACGAACGCGGTCGCCGCACGGGCCAGCGGCACGCGGTCTTGCGGCCGCTTCGGTCCGGCGATCGACGGCTCAACCTCGGCAAGATCAAGCGCGATCGTCTCGGTGAAGACGGGGTCTCCCGTTTCCGTGTCGCGGAACAATCCCTGCTCCTTGGCGTAAGCTTCGACCAGCGCGATGCGTTGGTCCTTCCGGTCGGTGGCCTCGAGGTAATTGAGGGTTTCCTGGTCGATGGGGAAGAAGCCGCAAGTTGCCCCATATTCCGGCGCCATGTTGGCGATGGTGGCGCGGTCCTCGAGTGGCAGAGTGTGGAGCCCCTGCCCGAAGAACTCCACGAACTTGCCGACGACGCCCGCACGCCTCAGCCGCTCGGTCACGGTGAGCACGAGATCGGTCGCGGTCACGCCTTCCGTGAGCTTCCCGGTAATGCGGAAGCCCACCACCTCCGGGATCAGCATGGAGATCGGCTGCCCGAGCATGGCGGCTTCGGCCTCGATGCCGCCGACGCCCCAGCCGAGCACGGCAAGGCCATTCACCATGGTGGTGTGGCTGTCGGTGCCGACCAGCGTATCGGGGAAGGCGAGCATGGTATCGCCGTTCTGCGCCTTGGTCCAAACGGTCTGCGACAGATATTCGAGGTTCACCTGGTGGCAGATGCCGGTGCCGGGAGGCACCACGCGGAAATTGTCGAAAGCGCCGGCCCCCCAGCGCAAGAAGGCATAGCGCTCGCCGTTCCGCTCATACTCCCTCTCCACATTGGTGTGGAACGCTTGCCCGGTGCCGAAGGCGTCGACCATCACCGAATGGTCGATGACGAGGTCCACCGGAACCAGCGGATTGATCTTGCACGGATCGCCATCAAGCGCGCGCATCGCGTCGCGCATGGCGGCGAGATCGACCACGGCGGGGACGCCGGTGAAATCCTGCATCAGCACCCGCGCCGGCCTGAAGGCGATCTCGCGGTCGCTTTTCCGCTCGCTCAGCCACAGCGCGATGCCGCGAATGTCGTCGGCGGTCACGGTGCGGCCGTCCTCGTGGCGCAGCAGATTTTCGAGCAGCACCTTGAGCGAGAACGGCAACAGTCCAATACCGGCAAGGCCGTTCGCCTCCGCCTCCTTGAGGCTGTAATAATCGTAGCGACGCTTCCCGACTTTCAGCGTCCGTCGGCAATTGAAGCTGTCGAGCGAGGTTTCGACTACCGATGTCAACTAGGGTCTCCTCGAGCGCTGGCGCATCTTGCGCGAACTGGGCGACATGCAGACGACATGCAAAGGCGCGGCCAATCGCTTGGCGGGAGGCGCCTTCCCCCGTCGCGCCGGGCTGGCGTGGAAGCATCCCCGGACTATTGGCGGCGCGCCCGCGTCTATATAAGAGCGCTTGCGGCAGCGAGACAATGCGCGAGTAAGCGCTCGCGCGCCGCGGCACGCTCTTGCCTTGCCTCCCTTCGTCTCAACTTGCGCAGATTCCGAGCAAATGCCTCAACCGATCAGCCTCGCCGCCCATGAGATCAGCTGCCAGCGCGGGGGCAGGCTCCTGTTCGAGAGGCTGAGCTTCAGCCTGAAAGCCGGCGAGGCCCTGCTCGTCACGGGCCCGAACGGCGCCGGCAAGACGAGCCTGCTACGGCTGATCACAGGATTGCTGCCATTGCAGGCGGGGACGTTCGAAGGCGGCGACGGGGACGTGCCGCTGCCCGAGCTTAGTCACTATGTGGGCCATTTGAACGGGATCAAAACCGCGCTGACCTTGCGCGAGAATATGCGCTTTTGGACCGACTTCCTTGGCGGCGACGGCTCCGGCCTGGAGGACTGCCTCGCGATGTTTGGGCTTGCGGGCCTCGCCGATCTTCCCGCCGGGCTGCTTTCGGCGGGACAGAAGCGGAAACTTGCGCTGCTCCGCCTGTTCGCTGCCCCGAGGCCGATCTGGCTGCTTGATGAGCCATCGGTCTCGCTTGATGCCCAGTCGGTCAAGATGCTCGGCCAAGCGATCGCCAGGCATCTCGCGCAAGGCGGCATCGCCGTGGTTGCAAGCCACACGCCATTGAAGGTGCGTTTCACGCAAGAGCTCCCGCTCGCCCTGGAGCAATTACCGTGAAGTCCGCCTGGGCCCTGTTCCGCCGCGATGTGACGCTCACCTGGCGCGAGGGCGGCACCATCGGCACCGCGCTTGGCTTCTACCTCGTCGTCGTCGCCATCACGCCTTTGGGGCTTGGCCCCGACCTCAATTTGCTGTCGCGCATCGCCCCTGGTGTTTTGTGGGTGGCGCTCTTGCTCGCAAGCCTGTTGTCCGCCGACCGCATTTTCCACAACGATTACGAGGATGGCACGCTCGACGTGCTGACCATGGGGCCGCTGCCGCTGCCGCTCGTCGCCGCCCTGAAGAGCCTCGCCCATTGGGTCACGACCGGCGTCCCGCTCGCGCTGCTCGCGCCACTGCTGGGGCTCCTCCTCAATCTGCCGATCGATAGCTTTCCGCTGCTGGTGCTCGCCATGCTCGCGGGCACGCCCGCATTGAGCTTCGTCGCCGCCATCGGCGCGAGCCTGACCTTGGGGCTGAGGCGGAGTGGCGTACTGCTTGCGCTCCTCGTGCTGCCGCTCTACGTGCCGGTCTTGATTTTCGGCGTGGCCGCGGTGTCCGCGGCAAGCGTTGGCCCCGCCTCACCATGGCCGCCGTTTCTCATGCTCTGCGCCTTAAGCCTTGCGAGCATCGTGCTCGCGCCGATCGCCGCAGCTGCCGCACTTCGCGCCGCATTGCGGTAGAGGCCAATTGCGCCCGATAGCCAAACCCACTAGACAAACCCCATGCTAAGCCTCGCCAATCCGACGCGTTTTCTAAACATCGCCGACCGCGTTATCCCCTGGCTCGCGGCCCTCACTTTCCTCTTTCTCGGCGTCGGCCTCTACCTCGCTTTGTTCGTGGCGCCCCCCGATTATCAGCAGGGCGAGACCGTCAAGATCATGTTCGTCCACGTCCCCGCCGCCTGGCTCGCCATGTTCGGTTATACGCTAATCGCGCTGGCGAGCCTCGGCTCGCTGATATGGCGCCACCCCCTCGCCGACGTCGCCGCCAAGACCGCCGCCCCGATCGGCGCCACCTTCACCTTCATCGCCCTCGTCACGGGCTCCCTCTGGGGTAAACCGATGTGGGGCACCTATTGGGTCTGGGACGCGCGACTGACCTCGATGCTCGTGCTCTTCCTGCTCTATCTCGGGCTGATCGCGCTCTGGCAGGCGATCGAGGAGCCGGGTCGCGCCGGCCGCGCCGCCGCCATCCTCGCGCTGGTCGGTTTCATCAACGTGCCGATCATCAAATTCTCGGTTGAATGGTGGAATACCCTGCACCAGCCAGCGAGCATCTTCCGGGCCGGCGCCCCGACCATCGATCCGTCTCTCCTCACTCCCCTCTTCGTCATGGCGGCTGGCTTCACGCTGTTGTTCGTGCTCCTGCACGTCATCGCCATGCGCGCCGAGATTCTGCGCCGCCGCGTGCACACTCTTCGCCAGGTGCATGTCGGGCGCGCCGCGACGACTTGAGCCGAACGCTCGCCGCCATGCCCGATCTCGGCCCCCACGCGGTTTTCATCTGGGCAGCCTACGGCGTGACTTTCCTTGCGGTGGCTGCGCTCGTACTTGTCATCGTTGAGGATGACCGCCGGCAGCGGCGGCTTCTCGTCGAGCTCGAACATCAAGGCATCACGCGGCGCTCGGCGAAGCCACACGCGGCGAAACCGCTAGCGGCGAGCCCTCGCGCGGGGAACCCGCCCGCCAAGCCGAAGGCGGCCCGGATGAAATCTTTCGCCAGGAAACCCAAATCATGACCACCGCCGCGCCACGGTCGTTCTGGCGGCAATGGGGGCTCGCGGCTCCGCTGCTCATCTTCGCGGGACTCGCCGGCCTCTTCTGGTTCGCGCTGCATGGCGGGGACCCGTCCCGCCTGCCCTCGGCGCTGGTCGGCAAGCCCGTACCGGCTTTCACGCTGCCGCCCGTCGAAGGGCTTGCCGCCGACAATGCCGGAGTGGAGGGCTTCAGCGCTGCGGATCTGGCGACAGGCCAACCCACCATCGTCAATGTCTGGGCGTCGTGGTGCGTGCCCTGTCACGAAGAGCACCCTCTGCTCATGGAAGTCGCCAAGCAGCCTGGGGTGCGGCTCTACGGCATCAGCTACAAGGATGATCCCGCGGCGGCGCGGCGGTTCCTCGGCCGCTACGGCAATCCCTTTCAGCGCGTGGGCGCCGACCGGTCAGGGCGCGTCGCCATCGACTGGGGCGTCTATGGCGTGCCGGAAACCTATGTGATCACCGGCGATGGCAAGATCGCCTACCGCCATGTGGGTCCCCTCACCGAGGAGGCGATCAAGGAGAAGCTGCTGCCCTTGGTCCAACCGCCCAGCACCAAGCCCTCAAGGCTAGTGGAGTGACACATTCGGAGGATTCCCGAATGCGGTGGTTTGGTTCAAGCTCTCGATATGAGAGAGCACAACGAGAATCCGAAGCCCTTCGTCTGGAAAGCCGACCCATCGCGCGTCCTTGCCTCTATCGAACGCGGGAAGCAGGCGTTACAGTCAGTCCACTAGTTGCTATTTGCGTGTCGAGGTCACGATCAGATCAAGACTATCGAGGAACTCCTGCCGCTTGGCCGGCGGCAACGCGGCAAGCAGCCGCGAATCGGCGGCCACGGCACCAGGCTCGGTGTCGCGCAGGCCCTTCCAGCCCTGGGCCGTGAGCTTGATGGCGTAAGCCCTCGCATCCTCCTTGGCGCGGCGCCGGTGGATGAGCCCGCGCGCGAGCAGCCTCGCGACGATGTCGGCGAGGGTCGACCGGTCGATCCCGGTGCGCTCGACGAGGTCGGTCTGGGTCAGCCCCTCCTCCTCGGCGACGGTCATGAGCACGGCGAATTGGCGCGGCGTCAGACCGCTGGCGCGAGCCTCGACCTGAAAGATATCCGTCGCGCATTGGCCAGCGCGATGGATCAGATGCACCGCCGAACGGCCGAGCGGATTGCTGCTTTTGGACGCCATCCTGAAGCCCAGTCTTTTCCCGCAGAGCGTGTAGCACCTCGCGCCTACACTTCGGCCACGTAGGCGTTTCCTGGACTTTCTTACAGCTTGAATGCGCGATCAGCAAACGTACGGTTGCAGCGGCTCACGGAATAGCATGCGCCGTCTGCCATCTTTCCCGTCACGATTGGGTGAAGATTGCACCTGTCGTCGCACATATCGGTGCGACGAATCCCGCTCGCAAGACCACAGGCGGAGAACGCTGCCGATAGGCTTAAGGGCTCTTAGGGGCCTGATCGCTTGTCCGGACGCTTCGTCTCTGTCCCAGGGTCGGCGGGCTCGCTGTAGCGTTGCATCAGCGGCATCTGGGCGAAAGCGAACAGGAAGGTGAGCGGCAGGAACCCGAAAGCCTTGAAGCTGACCCAGACGTCGGTCGAGACATTGCGCCATACCAGCTCATTGACCACCGCCATCGCGATGAAGAAGCAGGCCCACCGCGCGGTCAGCTTGCGCCAGCCCTCGTCGGTGATGTCGAACACCGGTCCGAGGAGCAGCTCGAGCACCGGCTTCTTGAGCAGAAGACCTGCCCCGAGCAGCACCGCAAACACCAGATACACAATGGTGGGCTTCAGCTTGATGAAGGTCTCGTCGCGCAGATAGAGCGTGAGGCCGCCGAACACGAGCACGACGGCGCCGCTGACCAGCGGCATCACCGGCAGCTTGTGGTAGCGCCACCAGGCAACCGCGAGCGCGATCAGCGTTACGACCATGAATGCCGCCGTCGCCGCGTAGATGCCGGCGGCTGCATTGGCGCCGAAGAAGACGAGCAAGGGTCCAAGCTCGATGGCGAGCTTGGCGGCCAGCGCCGTCCCGCTCGCCGGGGCGCTCTGCGGGGACAAGGGAGGCTTGGCTTCAGGCTGCTGCGGCATTTTTGGTGTCGAGACCCGCGATGGCGCGGGCGAAGTCTTCCGCATCGAAAGCTTGCAGATCGTCGACGCTTTCGCCGACGCCGATGGCGTTGACGGCCAAGCCGAAGCGTTCGGCGATGGCGACGAGAATGCCGCCGCGGGCGGTGCCATCAAGCTTGGTCACAACCAAGCTAGTGACGCCCGCGATCTCTTGAAAAATCTGCACCTGGTTGAGAGCGTTCTGTCCGGTGGTGGCGTCGAGCACGAGCACCACGCTATGGGGAGCGCTTGGGTCGAGCTTCTTGAGCACGCGCACGATCTTGGCGAGCTCGGCCATCAGGTCGGTCTTGTTTTGCAGACGCCCCGCCGTGTCGATAATCAGCACGCTGCACTTTTCCGCTCTTGCACGCTCCAGCGCCTCATAGGCGACGCCGGCGGGATCGGCGCCAACGTCCTTGGCGACCACTTCGGCGCCGACGCGTTTCCCCCAGACTTTCAACTGATCGATGGCGGCGGCGCGAAACGTGTCCGCGGCCGCGAGCATGACGGTCATTCCGGAGCGTATGAATTGATGCGCCATCTTGGCGGCGGTCGTGGTCTTGCCGGTGCCGTTCACGCCGACCAGGAGAATCACATGGGGATGCGCGCTCGCGCTCAATTCGAAGGGCTTGGCTACGGGCTCGAGCACCTTGGCGATTTCGCCCGCCAGCACCTCGCGCACCGCTCCAGGCGAAATGCCGCGGTCATGGCGCGTGGCCGCGAGTGCCTGGCGGATGCGGGACGCCATGGTGACGCCGAGATCGGCCTTGATCAGCGCGTCCTCGAGCTCATCCAGCGTTTCCTCGTCGAGCTTCCGCCGGCTGAGGACCGAGGTGAGGTTGTCGCTGAGCGCCGCGGTGCTTCGCGCCAGCCCCTGACCGAGGCGCGCCAGCCAGCCTTGCTTCTTGTCGCCACCGCTCATAATCGCACCCTCGCCAGGAGAGCGCTGCCGTCATGGCCGCCGACCACAGCGTCGATCAGCCTGCCCGGGCCTTCGCGGGCCTCGATCTGCACCGGCGTGAAGTCCGCCGCGCGGCCGCGGCCCTCGCTCTCCATCAGCACCTGGATGTGACGCCCCTTCGCGTTCACAAGATGGCGCCGCAGAGCTTCGACGCCCTTTTCGCGCAAAGTCGCGGCGCGCCGCGCGATGATCGTCCCATTAAGCTGCCTCATGCGGGCGGCCGGCGTGCCGGGCCTCGCCGAGAAGGGAAACACGTGCAGGAAAGTGAGCCCGCAATCGTCGATGAGCGAGAGCGAGTTCGCGAACATGGCGTCGCTTTCGGTCGGGAAGCCAGCGATGAGGTCGGCGCCAAACACCATGTCGGGGCGCAAAGCCCGCACCTCCTCGCAAAAGCGCACCGCGTGCTCGCGGGAATGGCGGCGCTTCATGCGTTTGAGCGTAAGGTCGTCGCCAGCCTGCAGCGACAGATGCAGATGCGGCATCAGCCGCTCCTCCTCGGCGATCAGCTTGAGCAGCGCGGCATCGGCCTCCACCGAATCGATCGAGGAGAGCCTGAGCCGCGGCAATTCCGGCACGAGCTTCAGCACTTTTGCCACGAGCTTGCCGAGCGTCATCCCGCCGGGAAGGTCGGCCCCATAGGCAGTGATGTCGACGCCCGTGAGCACGATCTCGGCATAGCCGTTCTCCGCAAGCTTGCGAACCTGCGCCACCACCTCGCCGGCCGGCACCGACCGCGACGGCCCGCGCCCGTAGGGAATGATGCAGAAGGTGCAGCGATGGTCGCAACCGTTCTGGATCTGCACATAGGCGCGTGCCTGGCTACCGAAACCCTCGATCAGATGACCGGCGGTCTCCGTGACCGACATGATGTCGTTGACCTTGACCCGCTCGGTGTTCTCGACCCCGAGCGCTCGAAAGGTCCCGCTGTCAGTCTTTTCCTGGTTGCCGATGACGTGGTCGACCTCCGCCATGGCGGCGAAGGCAGCGGGATCGATTTGCGCGGCGCAGCCGGTAACCACGATCTTGGCATCGGGATGCATCCGGCGCGCCTTGCGGATGGCTTGCCGCGCCTGCCGCACGCTTTCCTGGGTGACCGCGCAGGTGTTGACGATCACCGCGCGCTGGAGGCCCGCGGCTTGCGCATGCTCGCGCATGACCTCCGACTCATAGGCGTTGAGCCTGCAACCGAAGGTAATGATCTCGATTTCCGACATTTGAAGGCTTCTAACACGAAACTAAGGGTGCCAGCGACCCCTCCACCCCTTCACCTGGAGGTGGCGGGCGCCGGCTGCAAGAGCTCCGGCGGCAGCGTGCCCTCATAATCGAGCCCGTAAGGACCGGTCATCAAGATATGGTCGTCGTCTTCGCGCCACTCGATGAGGAGGTCTCCGCCTGGAAGCGTCACCCTCACCTTGCGCTCGGTGAGCTTCCGCCGCATCGCCGCCACCGCGGCGGCGCACGCCGCCGTGCCGCACGCTTTCGTTAGCCCCGCGCCACGCTCCCAAGTGCGCAGGCGCAAACTGTCAGTCCCCGTCACCTCGGCGAGCGAGATGTTGGCGCGCTCGGGGAACAGCGGATGATGCTCGAGCATCGGACCGAAGCGGGCAAGATCGTGCGCCTCAACATCCTCGACGAAAAAGATGCAATGCGGGTTGCCGACATTGACCATTGACGGCGAATGCAGCACCGGATCGTCGATCGGCCCGATCTGCAGCTCGATGCGCTTAGTATCGTGGAACGCTTCGGCAAGCGGGATCTCGTCCCAATTGAAGCGCGGGCGCCCCATGTCGATGGTCACGGTGCCGTCCTCATTGACCTGCGCGCCGAGGATCGCGCTCTCCGTCTCGATGCTGACCTCAGGCGTGCCGCGCTCGGCGGCAAGGAGCGCCGCAACGCAGCGCGCCGCATTGCCGCAGGCGCCCACCTCGCCGCCATCGGCGTTCCAGATGCGCATGAAGGCATCCGCGTCCGCCGAAGACTCGAGCGCGATCACTTGGTCGCAGCCGATACCGTGGCTACGGTCGGCGATTGCCGCGGCCTCGTTCGGCCCAAGCGCAAGCGAACGTGCCCGAAGATCGAGCACGACGAAGTCGTTGCCGAGGCCGTTCATCTTGCGAAAGGGTATGGCGCTGGTCATCGAGACCCTTTTAGCCGCGACGGTTCCCCCAATGGAACAAAGAAAACGACGGCGCCCGCGGGCAATTTTAGCCCCGGTCCTCTGTCGGCTCCTTGAGGAAGAGGAAAGCGAGCAGCGCAATGGCAGCAAAGCCCGCACCGGCGGCGAAGGTCGCGCCCGCGCCGAGCTTGACCCACAGCATTCCAGCCAAGACGCTCGCGAGCAGGGTAAACAGCCCCGTCACCAGGCCGAACAGGCCGAAGGCCGTGCCGCGCAAGCGCTTCGGCGCCGAGGTTGCGACGAGGGCCGCGAGCACCCCTTGTGTCAGCCCCAAATGCAGCCCCCACAACGCGATGCCGGCAAAGATTGCGACAAGCGACTGCCCGAAGCCGAGCAGCAGGTCCGCGGCGAACAGGGCCGCGAGCCCCGCGAGCAGCAGGGGACGCGCCCCGGTCTTGTCCTGAATTCGCCCCGCGGGATAAGCGCTCGCGGCAAAGACGATGCTCATCACCGCAATCACGGCCGGGGCGAGCCCAACGGCCAGACCTCTGCTTTGGGCCCGGAGCACGAGAAAAGCCTCGCTGAACCGGGCCAGCGTGAACACGGCGCCCGCGCCGACGACGAGCCAATAGGGGCGCCCCAGCAGGGCGATCTCCTGGATCTTGAGCGGCACCTGGTCATGTTTCTGCGTGGCTGCCGGTTCACTCACGCCGAACACGAGAATGGCGACGGCGATCAGCGCCGGGGGCACGGCGAACCAGAGCACGGTGCGAATGTCGTCGCTGAAAAGAACCATGAGACCGATCGCGGCCAATGGCCCCACCGCCGCGCCAATGGTGTCGAGCGACTGGCGCAGGCCAAACGCGGCGCCCCGACTGGCGGGCGGCGTGACATCGGCAATGAGAGCATCGCGCGGCGCGGCGCGTATCCCCTTGCCGACGCGATCGGCAAAGCGGGCGAACAGCACGAGCCCAACCGAGCTGGCCAGCGGGAACAGCGGCTTGGTCGCGGCGGCAAGACAATAGCCCGCCACCGCGAGCGCCTTGCGCTTGCCGAGAACATCGGACAGCCAACCGGAAAAGACGCGGCTGATCTGCGCTGTCGCTTCGGCGATTCCTTCCACGAGGCCGAGCACGGCGGCCGACGCACCGAGATTGAGCACGAGGAACAGTGGCAGGAGCCCATGGATCAGCTCGGACGAGATGTCCATGAACAGCGAGGTCAGGCCGAGCGCCCAGACCGTGGCCGGCAAGCCTTGCACTTTCGTCGCGTTCGGTGGCACGGGCATCATCTCCAGCATTGCCTGCTTCATCGCCGCTGTTATATGGCGTTGTGAGCCCTAGAGCGCGATCACGTGAAATAGAGTCACGACAGCGCTCTAGGCTTATTGTTTGAGGTTCACCCGTCTTAAACCGGCTCCTTCGCGGAAGACGCTCATGCTCACCGTTCCGGCCGACGATCCCGCCGGCACCCTCGTCCCCCACACCCTGAAGGCGGCAATGCCGGGCAAGGGCTCGGGCCCTCTCGCCGGGCGAAGCTTCATGGTCAAGGACCTGTTTGCCATCAAGGGCCACAAGGTCGGCAACGGCAACCCCGATTGGTACGCGGCCGCTATGCCGGCGACAGAGACCGCGCCGGTTATTCAGCGCCTGCTCGATGCCGGTGCGGCTCTGACCGGCATAACCATCTGCGACGAATTCTTTTACAGCGTGCTCGGCACCAATATTCACTACGGCGCGCCGGTCAATGTGCTGAGCCCCCGCCACGTCACCGGCGGCTCATCCTGCGGCTCCGCGG
>Ga0315293_10000388_pt1 | contig 40457 bp, 36 predicted proteins | sample YL17G13_20_MG_FD_203071 | JGI IMG/M metagenome (GOLD analysis project Ga0315293, IMG submission 203071) | Sediment microbial communities from Yellowstone Lake, YNP, Wyoming, USA - YL17G13_20 | ecosystem: Environmental > Aquatic > Freshwater > Lake > Sediment | place: USA: Wyoming | collected... | reverse complement strand
AGTTTCTCGCCGGTGGAGGCGAACAGGATCGGCACGCCGGTGACCTCGCGCACCGACAGTGCGGCACCGCCGCGGGCATCGCCGTCCAACTTGGTCAGCACGACGCCGGTGTAGCCGACTCCCGCGCCGAAGGCCTCGGCGGTCGCAACGGCGTCCTGGCCGATCATCGCGTCGAGGACGAACAGCGTCTCGTCGGGTTGGACCGCGTCGCGGATAGCGGCGGCCTGTGCCATCAGCACGTCGTCGATGCCGAGCCGGCCGGCGGTATCGATGATGACGACGTCGAAGAGCTTGGCCTTGGCCTCGGCCAGACCGGCGGCGGCGACGGCGACGGGATCTCCCGGCCCGGCGTCCTCGTACTCCGAGGAGGTTCCCGGGTGCGGGGCGTACACGCTGACGCCGGCGCGTTCGCCGACGATCTTGAGCTGGGTCACCGCGCCCGGCCGCTGCAGGTCGCAGGCCACCAGCAGCGGGGTGTGCCCCTGGTCGCGCAACCACTTGGCCAGCTTGCCGGCCAGCGTCGTCTTTCCGGCGCCCTGCAGGCCGGCCAGCATGATCACGGTGGGCGGAGTCTTGGCAAAGACCAGCCGCCGGGTCTCGCCACCAAGAATCCCGATGAGTTCGTCGTTGACGATCTTGACGACCTGCTGCGCGGGGTTGAGGGCGCCCGAGACCTCGGCTCCGCGGGAACGCTCCTTGACGCGGCCGATGAACTCGCGCACCACCGGCAGCGAGACGTCGGCCTCCAGCAGGGCCAGACGGATCTCCCGGGCGGTGGCGTCGATGTCGGCGTCGGTCAGCCGACCTTTGCCGCGAAGACCGGAGAGCGCACTGGTCAACCGGTCGGAGAGGGATTCAAACACGACGCAAGCCTAGCGGTTGAGACGGTTCCCGCCCCAGAACCGGTCGCCGACCCAGTAAAGACGGGGGGCGTTCAGCCCGCTTCCTGGACCGGTTTGGGCGGCGGGGCGGGCAGCGCCGCGTAGAGATCGTTCTCCAGCGCCTCCCGCGCGGCCCGGCTTGGCGGGGCCGCGATGCCGAACACATCGATCACCGAGGACCCGAGCGTGGTGATCTTGGCCCATTCGATGTCCACCCCGGCCCGCTCGAACACCCCGGTGAGCACAGCGAGCAGTCCGGTGCGGTCGGTGGCACGGATCTCGACCAACTGCCTGCCGGGCTGGCCGCCGGCCTGGTCGGGGGGGTGCCAGAGAATCCGTGGCGGCGCCGCGGCCGCGGCAGGCACCGCCGGCCCGGGTTCGCCCGCCCGCTCGGTGCCGTACATGGCGGCCTCACGGTCGCGCCTCTGCAGTGCGCCGACGGCGTCCAACTCACCGTTGAGGGCGAGGATGAACTGCTGACGCAGCAGTTCGGCGGCCGGCGGAGAACCGAAGTGCGGAGACACCACGAAGGTGTTGATCGCCGAACCATCGGCGCTGTTCACCGAGGCCGAATGCACGCTGAGTGCGTTGAGGGCCAGCACACCGGCCGCCCTGGACAGCAGGCCACGACGATCCGGTGCGACCATGGTGACCGCGAAGGTGTGCGGCGAGGCGCCCGGCACCATCTCGACGTGGATCCCACCATCGCGGGCGAGTGAGAGGTGTTCGGCCGGAACGGGTTCGGGCTCCGGCTCGGGTTCACCGGACATCAGCGCGCGGCAGCGGCGGACCAGATCGCCGATGAGCGTGGACTTCCAGTCGCCCCAGACCCCGGGCCCGGTCGCCAGCGAATCAGCCTCGGCGAGCACGTGCAGCAACTCCAGCAGGACCGGGTCACCGTCGACGGCGTCGACGACGGCGCTGATGGTCGCCGGATCCTGGAGGTCGCGGCGGGTGGCCGCCACGGGTAGCAGCAGGTGGTGGCGCACGATCGCCGACAGCATCCTGACGTCTGAGGGCCACAGTCCCACACGCTCCCCAACCCGCGACGCCAGTTCGGCGCCGATGACGCTGTGGTCGCCGCCGCGCCCCTTCCCGATGTCGTGCAGCAACGCGCCCAGCACCAGCAGATCCGGTCGAGACACCCGGGTGGTGAATGCGCTTGCCCGCGAAACCGTTTCGATCAGGTGCCGGTCGACGGTCCAGGTGTGCACCGGGTCGCGCGGCGGGAGGTCCCGCACCGACCCCCACTCGGGGAAGATCCGGCCCCACAAGCCGGTGCGGTCGAGTGCCTCGACGGTTGTCACCGTGGTGGGCCCCGCCGTCAGCAGCACCAGCAGGTCGTCGAGCAGGTCGCGGGGCCAGGGCGCGCGAACCTCGGGGGCGGTGTCGGCCAGCCGGCCCAACGTCGATGCGGCGATCGGAATACCGGTACTCGCCGAGGCGGCGGCGACCCGCAGAGTCAGACCGGCGTCGCGCTGAGGGCGGGCGTCGCGGGCGAGGATCACCTCGCCGGCGTATTCGACGACACCTTCGTCGAGGGGCCGTCGCACCGGCCGGCGCAGCGCGGACAGGCCGCGGCGCGGCAGCGCGTTGGCGGCGGTCCGCAGGCCCGCGTCGACGTAGTAGCTGACGGTCCGGGCGGCGTCGGAAAGCATCCGGGCCAGGTCGAACCGGTCGCCGATGCGCAGCGCCGCGCCGATGTCGTCGGCGTATTGCGCCAGCAGCTGATCACGGCCGCGTCGGGACACCCGATGCAGTTCGGTTCGGACATTGAGCATCGTCAGGTGCGCAGCGGCCAGTGATCCGCCCGGAGAGTCGATGTCGGCAGAGGCGGCGGGATTGGGATACACGTCGGCCAGTTGCGCTGCGGCAAGCGCATTGAGCAGTTGGATGTCGCGCAGTCCACCCATGCCGGCCTTGAGGTCGGGTTCAGCCCGGTGGGCGATCTGCCCGCTGCGCTGCCAGCGCCCCCTGGACTGCTCAACCAGTTGGTCGAACCGGGAGGCGATGCCGGCGCGCCACTGCCGGCGGGCTCCCCCGATCAGCTGTCCGGAGAGCTCGTCGTCGCCGGCGATGTGGCGGGCTTCCAGCATCGCCAGTCCGGCCGAGATGTCCGTGCCCGCGACCTGCAGTGCCTCCGAGACGGTCCGGACGCTGTGATCGAGGCGAATATTGGCGTCCCACAACGGATACCACAGCAGTTCGGCAACCTGGGTGACCGTCTTGGCGGGCATGTTGTCATGCAGCAGCATGAGATCGAGATCGGAGTAGGGCACCATTTCGCGACGGCCCAGGCCGCCGGTGGCGACGATGGCGAAACCACTGTCCGCGGTGATCCCGAGTTCGGCTGCCTTCGTGATCAGCCACAGTTCGTGCAGATCCAGCAGCGCCTCACGCAGTGACGCGGCGTCCAGGCGGCGATGACCGCCGTCGAGCAGTTGCCTGCCCGCCGCTGCCAGGTCGGTCGCGGGGTGCAGCGACTCCGCCGCCGGGGGTTTCCACCTCCCGGCGGCACCCGCCGGGAGGTGGCCATCGGCCGAGTCGGTTGTCCGCTTTGTCATCTGACGTCCCAAAGTTCTGTCATCTGACATTCCGCGCGCGCTGTCAGAGCGCGTCGGTTCCCCGCTCGCCGGTACGGACCCGCACGATGGTCTCGACCGGGCTGACCCAGACCTTGCCGTCACCGATCTTGCCGGTGCGTGCGGCTGTCACGATGACGTCGACCACCCTGTCCACGGCGGAGTCGTCGATCACGACCTCGACGCGGACCTTCGGCACGAAGTCCACGGCATACTCAGCGCCGCGATAGACCTCGGTGTGGCCCTTCTGGCGCCCGTAGCCCTGGACCTCGCTGACCGTCATGCCCAGAACGCCCAACTCTTCCAGGCCGGTCTTGACGTCTTCCAACGTGAACGGCTTGATGATCGCAGTGACCAGCTTCATATCCCTATACCTCCGCGCCTTGACGAGTGAATACCGAACCGCCACCTGCAGCGGCGAAGTCGTACGCGGTTTCCGCGTGTTCCGACTCGTCGATGCCGGCCGCCTCTGCTTCAGCATCGAGACGCAGTCCGATGGTGTATTTCACGAGCAAGGCCAAGATAGCCGTGACGACCGCCGAGTAGCCCAGAACCGCGAACGCGCCCACGGCCTGGCGCCACAACTGATCGGCGCCGCCGCCGTAGAACAGGCCGTCGACCGCCGCCGGAGCCTCCGCGGTGGCCACCAGCCCCACCATCAAGGTGCCGAACAAACCGCCGACGAGGTGGACACCCACCACGTCGAGAGAGTCGTCGAAGCCGAACTTGAACTTCAGCCCGACGGCCAGTGCGCAGAGGACGCCGGCGCCGACGCCGATCGCCAGTGCCCCGACCACGTTGACCGAGGAGCACGACGGGGTGATGGCCACCAGGCCGGCCACCACGCCCGAGGCGGCGCCCAGCGAAGTGCCGTGGCCGTCCCGGATCCGCTCGGTGAGCAGCCAGCCCAGCATCGCCGCGGCGGTGGCCACCGTCGTGGTGACGAACGTGGTCCCGGCAATACCGCCCGCGCCGATCGCTGAACCCGCGTTGAAGCCGTACCACCCGAACCACAGCAGGCCGGCGCCGAGCATCACGAAGGGCAGGTTGTGCGGCCGCATCGGCGAACTGGGCCAACCCATCCGCTTGCCCAGGATCAGGGCGACCACCAGGCCCGCCGTACCGGCATTGATGTGCACCGCCGTTCCGCCCGCGAAGTCGATTGCCTTGAGCTGGTTGGCGATCCAGCCACCCTTCTCGCCGGTGAAACCGTCGAACGCGAACACCCAGTGCGCCACCGGGAAGTAGACGAACGTCGCCCACAGCCCCGCGAACACCAGCCACCCGCCGAACTTGAGCCGGTCGGCGACCGCGCCCGAGATCAGTGCGACGGTGATGATGGCGAACATCAGCTGGAATGCCACGAAGACCGTCTGCGGGATGGTGCCCGCCAGCGGAATGGTGATCGCTTCGATCGCCTCGACACCGGCGGCTGGATCCGCGACCACCTCGGCGACGGCGTTACCGCCGATCAGACCCCTGAGGCCGAAGTACTGACTCGGATCACCGACCAAATTGAACTTGTCACTTCCGAATGCCATCGAATAGCCGTAAAGCACCCACAACACCGTGACGACGCCCATGGCGCTGACGCTCATCATGATCATGTTGAGCACGCCTCGGGCGCGCACCATGCCGCCGTAGAAAAATGCCAGACCGGGCGTCATCAGCAGCACGAGCGCCGCGCTCGCGAGCATCCATGCCGTGTCACCGGAGTCCGGCATTCCCATCACCGGGAATGTGTCCACTCGCAGTTCCCTCCTTCAGGTCGCGGTCGTACACCGGCGACTCAGGACAGAACCTTGCGCAGTCGTTGTTTCGGTGGCCACACCCTGGTGTTGCGTGCAGATGAACGGATGGGCGGCCGGGGTTTCAGTGTTGTTACGTCGTTCCGCGAACTGGGCTTCAGCCGAGCAACGCGTCGACGAAGGCGGCGGGCTCGAATGGAGCCAGATCGTCGGGACCTTCACCGAGGCCGACCAGTTTCACCGGAACGCCCAGTTCCTGCTGCACCCGGAAGACGATGCCGCCCTTGGCCGTTCCGTCCAGCTTCGTCAGTACCACGCCGGTGATGTCCACCACGTCGGCGAACACCCGTGCCTGAGCCAGTCCGTTCTGCCCGATGGTGGCATCGAGCACCAGCAGCACCTCGTCGACGGCGGCGGCCCGCTTCTCCATCACACGCTTGACCTTGCCCAACTCGTCCATCAGACCGGTCTTGGTGTGCAGACGGCCCGCGGTGTCGATGACGACCACGTCGGCGCCGGACTCGATGCCCTTGTCGACGGCGTCGAAAGCCACCGAGGCCGGGTCGGCGCCCTCGGGACCGCGGACCACCTCCGCGCCCACCCGCGAAGCCCAGGCCTGCAACTGGTCGGCGGCGGCGGCCCGGAAAGTGTCGGCGGCCCCGAGCACGACGCGGCGGCCGTCGGCCACCAGAACGCGGGCCAGTTTGCCGACCGTGGTGGTCTTTCCGGTGCCGTTGACGCCGACCACCAGCAGCACCGACGGTTTGTCGTCATGCGGCAGGGCCCTGATGGCGCGGTCGAACTGCGGGTTGAGTTCCTGTATGAGCACCTGACGCAGAACCGCCCGGGCCTGCGCTTCATTGCGCACGTTGGCGCTGGCCATGGCGGCGCGCAGATGCTCGATAACCGACGCGGTGGCCGTAGGGCCCAGGTCGGCCACCAGCAGGGTGTCCTGCACTTCCTCCCAGGAGTCCTCGTCGAGGTCGCCGCCGCCGAGCAGGCCCAGCATGCTGCGCCCGAACGCGTTCTGCGATTTGGCCAGCCGCCCGCGCAGGCGTTCCAGCCTGCCGGCAGTCGGTGCGATGGAGCCGATATCGGGCGCGACGGCACCGGAGTCGGAGTCCATCGGGGCCACCGCGGTCCCGGTGACGATCTCCTCCGCCACCGGCAGTGTGGGCAGCAGGACGCCGGTGTCACGGGCCGCCGTCTCGTCGATCACCGGCGGCTCGGGTAGCCGGACCTCAGAGATCGGCCGCTTCAGCGAATCCCGCGGGACAGCGGCGTCATCTCCGACGCCGGGCAGGCCGAGACCGATTCCCCCGTCGCTTCGCTCCTGCCCGCCGAGACCGATTCCCCCGTCGCTTCGCTCCTGCCCGCCGAGACCGATTCCCCCGTCGCTTCGCTCCTGCCCGCCGGGACCAAATCCCCGGTCGCTTCGCTCCTGCCCGCCGAGACCAAATCCCCGCTCGGCAGCCGGTGTGCTGGGACGCGCAACAGTGGCAGGTCCTGACGATTGTGTGAAAGATATGCCCGATGAGGCGGTGTAGCCGCCGGACCGGTCGACCGGTGTGGGAACCTCGATGGCAACGTCCGGCTCACTGCGCAGGCTGACCTGGCGCCGCCGGTAGAGCACCGACCCGGTGACCAGTGCGACGATAACGAGGATGGCGATGACCGCGATGGCGATCCAGAGACCCTGTGACACCGTGCCATTGTTCCAGGTATTGACGCCGCGCCGCTCGGCCCCTGGCAGACTCGTCCAGGATCGGTCCGGATGAGCTCTCCCGGAGGGATGGCCACCCGCAAACTGCGGCACATCGACGCCTGCCTGACCGGGCCGGTCGAGTACGTCGGCGTCACCACCGGCTTCGAGCGCTTCGAACTGCCTTACAACGCGCTGACCCAGACCAGCCTGTCCGCCGTCGACCTCAGCACCAGCTTCCTGGGGGTGCCGCTGCGGGCCCCGGTTCTGATCGGCGCGATGACCGGCGGGGCCGAACTGGCGCGCACCATCAACCGCAATCTGGCCGACGCCGCGCAGAAGCTGGGCATCGGCATGATGTTGGGCTCCCAGCGCATCATGCTCGACGACGACGCGGCCGGTAACGCGGCCGCGGCCAGTTTCGAGGTGCGCGACCTGGCCCCCGACATGCTGTTGATCGGCAATATCGGACTGGCCCAGGTATCCGACAACCTCGCCCCCCGGCTCACCGCGGCACTGGAAAGGGTCGGCGCCAATGCCGTCGCGGTGCATGTCAATCCGCTGCAGGAGGCGATGCAGAACAACGGCGACACCGACTTCACCGGCTCACTGGAGCGGCTGGCCCGTCTGGCGGCCGAACTGGACTACCCGGTAATGGTCAAGGAGGTGGGCCACGGCATCGGCGCCGCGGCGGCGCAGCGCCTGCGCGGAATGCCCGTCGCCGCGGTCGACGTCGCCGGCGCCGGCGGGACGTCGTGGGCCCGGGTGGAGCAGGTGGTCCGCTACGGCGAGGTGCGCTTCCCCGCCGTAGCCGACTGGGGCATCCCGACCGCGCAAGCCCTGATGGAAGTGCGCCGCGAACTGCCGGAGATGCCGTTGGTGGCCTCCGGCGGAGTCCGCTCCGGCATGGACGCCGCCAAAGCCCTGGCATTGGGCGCCGACCTGGTGGCGATGGCCCGTCCGCTGCTGGCCCCGGCCATCGAGTCCTCGGAGGCGGTGGTCGACATGCTCGGCGGGTTCATCGAGGAACTGAAGGTCTGCCTGTACGGCTGCGGTGCGGCCGATCTGGCGGAGTTGCACCGGGTGGGCGTGACCGGCTGAGCGGTCGGGCCCTGCCTCAGGTGGCGACCGGCTCGGCGGCGCCGCTGGCGACGAGGTTCTCGCCGCGCATCCGCTGCGAGATCACCGTGGTGATGCCGTCACCCTGCATCGACACCCCGTAGAGCGCGTCGGCGATCTCCATCGTCTGCTTCTGGTGGGTGATGACGATCAGCTGGGACTGCGACCGCAGTTGCTCGAACAGGCTGATCAGACGCCGCAGGTTGACGTCGTCAAGGGCCGCCTCGACCTCGTCCATGACGTAGAACGGCGACGGCCGGGCCCGGAAGATCGCGACCAGCATGGCCACCGCCGTCAGCGACTTCTCGCCACCGGAGAGCAGCGAGAGCCGCTTGACCTTCTTGCCCGGCGGGCGGGCCTCCACGTCGACGCCGGTGGTCAGCATGTCGCTGGGATCGGTGAGCAGCAGCCGACCCTCCCCACCGGGGAACAGCGCGGCGAACACCTGCGCGAACTCCCGCTCGACGTCGGCGTAGGCCTCAGCGAAAACCTGCAGGATGCGGTTGTCGACGCCCGCGATCACCTCGAGCAGGTCCTTACGGGCGCCCTTGACGTCCTCAAGCTGGGTGGACAGGAAGTTGTAGCGCTCCTCCAGCGCGGCGAACTCCTCCAGCGCCAGCGGGTTGACCCGGCCTAGTTCGGCGAGCTCACGTTCGGCGCGCTTGGCCCGACGTTCCTGGGTCGCCCGGTCGAACCCCATCGGCACCGGCGCGGTGACCTGATCGCCGCGCTCGCGGGCCTGCTCGTACTCGGCCATCTCCAGTTCCGACGCCGGCAGTGCCACCTCGGGTCCGTATTCGGCGATCAGGTCGTCGCCGGCCATGCCGAACTGCTCGAGCACCGTCTGCTCGAGCTGCTCGATGCGCAAGGCAGCCTGCGCCTTGGCGACCTCGTCGCGGTGCAGCGAGTCGGTGAGCGCGGCGATGCGGGTGTTGAGTTCGCCGACCTCCTCGCGCGCGGCGGCCATCGCGGTGGCCCGCTGCCGGCGCTCGGCGGCGAGTAGATCCCGGCTCCGGGACGCCGCCGCGACGACATCGCTGAGGTGCTGGGCCACCCGGCGGCCGCTCTCTGCGACCGCCGCGGCCACCTCGGAGGCGTGCTGGCGAGCGGCCCGTGCCTGCTGTGCGCGCAGTCGCGCCTCACGTTCGGCCGCGGCCGCCCGCCGCAGCGAATCCGCCTGGCCGCGAACGGCATTCGCGCGTTCCTCCGCGGTGCGTACGGCCAGTCTGGCCTCGATCTCGGTGGCCCGGGCGGTCTCGGCGGCGGCCTGGACCTGCTGGCGCTCGCCCGGGGACCGCTCGACGACCGTCCGGCTCTCCTGGGCTGCGTGCAGCCGCGCCTGCAGTCCGCTCAGCTCCTCGACGGTCAGGACGCGGCCGGTCTCGAGTTCGGCGCGCTGAGACTGCAGCCGTCGCCACTCCTCCTCGGCCGCCCGGACTTCCTGGCCCAGACGGCCCAGGTGCTCGTAGATCGCGGAGATGGCGGCGTCGGACTCGTTGAGCGCGGCCAGGGCCTGCTCGGCGGCGTCCTGCCGGTTGGCCTGCTCGGCCAGCGCGCCGGCCAGGGCGGCGATCAGTTCGGCCACCTGGGTCTCGGCGGCGGCGAGTTCGGTGCGGGCCTGCTCGATCGCGGCGGCGATCTCCAGGGTGCTGGGCTTGCGGTCCGAACCGCCGTCCACCCGGCCCGCACCAACCATGTCGCCTTCGCGGGTGACCGCGCGCAGCCCCGGTCGGGCCGACACCAGGTCCAGCGCGGCGGCCAGGTCGTCTACGACGGCCACGCCGGAGAGCATCGCCGTCAGCGCACCCTGCAGTCGCGCCGGGGCATCGATCAGGTCGACGGCCCAGCGGGCGCCGTCCGGCAGCGAGGCGACGTCCTGACGCGGCGGTGCGGGCCAGTCCGCCAGCACGATCGCCGCCCGGCCGCCGTCGGCGTCCTTGAGTGCCTGCACCGCCGAGCGGGCCGAACCGAAACCGTCCGCCGTGACCGCGTCGGCCGCCGCGCCGAGCACCGCCGCCAGCGCGGTCTCATAGCCGCGATGCACCCGAACCAGCTTTGCTATTGTTCCGAAAAGCCCTGTGCCGCTTCGGTTTTCGACTAGCCAGGCGGCGCCGTCCTTGCGAGCCAGACCCACCGAGAGCGCGTCGATGCGGGCCTGCAGCGAGGCCACCTCACGTTCGGCGGCACGCTCACCGGTCTGCAGTTCCGCCACCCGCTCGTCGGCCAGGCGCAGCGCGGCCACCGTCCGGTCGTGGTGCTCGTCGAGACCCAGTTCGCCCTGGTCAAGATCGCCGATCCGGCTCTGCACAGTCTCGAACTCGGCCTTGGCCGACTCGGTGCGGGCGGCAGCGTCCTCGATGGCGGCGGACAGGCGCGCCACCCCGTCGTCGATCGACTCCACCCGGGCACGCCCGGTCTCCACCTGCCCGGCCAATCGGGCCAGGCCTTCGCGCCGGTCGGCCTCAGCCTGCACCGCCGCCAGGTGGGCGCGCTCGGCTTCGGTTGCCGCACTTTCACATTCGGCGAGCGCGGCGCGGGCGAGGTCGAGACGAGCCCTGGCCCCCTCTAGTTCGGTGAGCAGCCCGCGTTCCTGTTCGGCAACCTCGTCGGCCTGGGTGTCCAGCTCGTCGGGATCGGGTCCGGTGCCGGCGGTCGGCTCGGCATCCAGGTACTGCGCCCGCTCGCTGGCGATGCGGACGGTCGCACTGACCCGCTCGGACAGCGCGGAGAGCCGGAACCAGGTCTGCTGGGCGGCGTCGGTGCGCTCCGACAGCGAGGCCACCGCGGTCTCGTGGGCGGCAAGTTGCGCGGTGGCCTCGGCCAGCCGGGCGGCGGCCTCGTCGTGCTCGCGGCGCAGGGCGGTCTCGATGGCGTCGGCGCCGGTGAACTCGGTGCGGCGGGTCATCAGATCGTCGGCGGCCAACCGCAGCCGGGCGTCACGCAGGTCGGCCTGGATGGTCTGGGCGCGCCGGGCCATCTCGGCCTGGCGGCCCAGGGGTTTGAGCTGGCGGCGCAACTCGGTGGTGAGGTCGGTCAGCCGAGCCAGGTTGGCTGAGGTGGCGTCGAGTTTGCGCAGCGCCTTCTCTTTGCGCTTGCGGTGCTTGAGCACGCCGGCGGCTTCCTCGATGAACGCCCGGCGGTCCTCCGGGCGGGATTCGAGGATCTGCGCCAGCCGGCCCTGCCCGACGATGACATGCATCTCCCGGCCGATGCCGGAGTCGCTGAGCAGTTCCTGGATGTCCAGCAGGCGGCAGCTGTTGCCGTTGATCTCGTATTCGCCGGCACCGTCGCGGAACATCCGGCGGGTGATGGACACCTCGGAGTACTCGATCGGCAGGGCGTTGTCGGAGTTGTCGATGGTCAGCGTGACCTCGGCGCGGCCCAGCGGTGCCCGCGAGGAGGTGCCGGCGAAGATGACGTCTTCCATTTTGCCGCCGCGCAGCGTCTTGGCGCCCTGTTCCCCCATGACCCAGGCGAGGGCGTCGACGACGTTGGACTTGCCCGAGCCGTTGGGGCCCACCACGCAGGTGATGCCCGGCTCGAGGCGCAGAGTCGTCGGGGAAGCGAAGGACTTGAAGCCCTTCAGCGTCAGACTCTTGAGGTACACGTCGTGCGAGCCTACCGGCGGGTGGATCGGCGACCGCGCTCAGCGCTCACGGAAACCCGGCTCCAGGGGCGGCAGTGCCTCGTCGGCCTGCGCGAAGTCGGCGACCACGGTGTCCACCGAGCCGGGGGTTGCGCCGCCGCGCAGCAGCTCCAGCAGCTGCTCGCAGGCGATCAGCGGGCCCTGGGCGACCACCAGCACCCTGCCGTCCGGTTGGTTGCTGGCGTACCCGGCCAGCCCCAACTCCAGCGCCCGCGACCGCGTCCACCAGCGAAAACCCACCCCCTGGACGTAGCCGTGCACCCAGGCGGTCAGACGGGTCTCCTCGGTGGCGGTCATGGCGTGGCCGGTGTATCCACTCGGGGTGTATCGAGAATGTCGAAGCTGATCTCGGTGCCGGCCTTCAGTGTCCGCCCCACGGTGCACGCCTGGTCGATGGCGCGGTTGACCACGATCAGCAGACGCTCCTTCTCCTCGGCGGAAAGCCCGGAGAGGTCGATCTCCAGGGTTTCGGCCAGCAGCGGGTAGCGCTCCTGCTCGCGGTCGGCCGGCCCGGACACCCGGATGACCGCCCGGTAGTCGTCCCCGAGCCTGCGGCGCAGCGGCTGATCGCTGCTGAGTCCGCTGCAGCCGGCGAGTCCGATCTTCAGCAGCTCACCCGGGGTGAAGACGCCGTCGTCGGTCGCCGAGCCGATCAGCACCTCCGCTCCGCGGCTGCTGCGGCCGGTGAAGCGGCGGATCCCGGTGCGTTCCACCCAGAGTTCGGTCATGCGCATCCCCTTTCGCCCAAACCAACGTTTGGGCGCGAAAGCGCGGGAAGAACCCGCCATTACGTCGGTCTCGGCGAGAGATTACCGGCGGCGGTCCGGCGAATGACTACCGGCGCGGCCGCGGCTGGCACTTCGGGCACGAGAACGACGAGCGGTTCATGAATTTCTCCCGGCGGATCACCGCACCACAGCGCCGGCAGTTGCGGTCCTCGCGGCCGTAGACGTTCAGCGAGCGGTCGAAGTACCCGGACTGGCCGTTGACGTTGACATAGAGCGAGTCGAAGGAGGTGCCGCCCTGACCCAGGGCCTCCCGCATCACCTCGGCGGCCGCGTCGAGCACCTCCCCGAGCTGGCGACGGGTGAGTTTGGCCGCGATCCGCGCACCGTTGACGCCGGCCCGCCACAGCGCCTCGTCGGCGTAGATGTTGCCGACACCCGACACCACGGTCTGGTCGAGGAGTTGGCGCTTGATCTCAGAATGCTTGCGCCGCAACACATTCACCACCGCGGCTTGATCGAAGCGCGGATCCAGCGGATCGCGGGCGATGTGGGCCACCGGCACCGGGACCCGGCTACCGTCGACATCCACCAGATCGGCCAACTGCCAGCCGCCGAAGGTGCGCTGATCGACGAAGCTCAGCGCGGTGCCGTCATCGAGCACCGCGGCGATCCGCAGATGGTTGGTGTTCGTGACGGGGCCGAGCAGCATCTGCCCGCTCATGCCTAGGTGGACGACGAGTGCGGTGCCATCGTCACCGAGGTTGAGCCACAGGTACTTTCCCCGGCGGTCGGTCCCGATGATCCTCGCCCCCAGCAGCCGCGCCGTCAGATCCGCAGCCCCGGCCTCGTGCCGGCGCACCGCGCGCGGATGATCCACCCGGATCGCGGTGATGGTCTTGCCCGCGACGTGCGCCTGCAGGCCGCGGCGCACCACTTCGACCTCGGGGAGCTCAGGCATCCAGGTCGGCAGCGGGTGCCAACGCGTCTTGGGTGTCTCGGGTGTCCTCGCCGGCCACCGGTTCGGAATCCAGGGCCGTCCAGGCCTGCGCCGCGGCGTCGGTCTCGGCCGCCTTCTTCGACCGGCCGGCCCCGCGCCCATACGGTTCATCGCCGACGTAGACCACCGCCGAGAACCGCCGGTCGTGGTCGGGCCCCTCGGAGGTGACCTCATAGCGGGGAACCCCGAGCCCGTGAGATGTCGTCAACTCCTGCAGGCTGGACTTCCACTCCAGGGCGGCCCCGAGCGTCGGCGCGGTCTCCAGCAGGTCGTCGAAGAGCCGCAGAATCATCTGCCGGGCGCCCTCCAGTCCGTGCTGCAGGTACACCGCACCGATCAGCGATTCCAGGGTGTCGGCCAGGATGCTGGACTTCGCGTGACCACCGGTGTTCAGCTCGCCGCGGCCCAGCAACATGTACTCGCCGAGCCCCTCGTCGGTGAGGTCGCGGGCCACACCGGCCAGCGCGTGACTGTTGACGATGCTGTTGCGCAGCTTGGCCAGGTCGCCCTCGGAGTTGCCGGGATGGCGGCGGAACAACTCCTCGACGATCACCAGACCCAGCACCGAGTCGCCGAGCAACTCCAGACGCTCGTTGGTGGGCAGGCCGCCGTGCTCGTAGGCGTAGCTTCGGTGGGTCAGGGCCAGGGTCAGCAGGTCCTCGGGGAGGCTGATGCCCAGCGCGTCGAGCAGGTGCTGCCGCGTCACGACGGCTCGCCGTCCGGGGGCAGCAGCCCGGCCAGCTTCGCCCAGCGCGGGTCGACCTGCTCGTGGCCGTGGTCCGGTCCGGCCGAGACGATGGCGACTCCGCACTGCGGACACAGCCCAGGGCAGTCCTCCTGGCACAGCGGGACGAACGGCAGGGCCAGGCCGACGGCGTCGATGATCGGCTGCTCGAGGTTGACGGTGTGGTCGATGACGTGGCCGACCTCGTCCTCCTCGGTGGTGGACTCGGTCAAGCTGTCGGGATAGGCGAACAACTCGGTCAGCGCGATCTCCACGTCACCGGTGACCGGCCCCAGGCATCGGGAGCATTCGCCCCGAGTCGGGCCGTGCACGGTGCCGGAGATCAGCACACCTTCGGACACCGACTCCAGCCTCAGGTCGAGGTCGAGCGGTGCGCCGGCCTCTATCGCCAGGAGGTCCAAGCCGATTCGCACCGGACTGCGCACGGTCTGGCCGATGGTCTGCATGGCACCGGGACGGCGGCCCAGCCGGGAGACGTCAAGGACCAGCGGCGAGCGCATATCAGGCCGCCGTGCCGCGTTCTTGGGCGTCGCCATACGGCGATCCTAGCTGCGCGGCTGTGTACCCCTAGTGCTGCACGTAGTCGTGGGTACCGGCGGCGGTGCGCAATTGATGGCGGCCACGGCTGACCGAGCGCAGCGTGCCGTTGAGGTACTCCTCGAACTGAGCCAGCTTGTTGTCGACGTAGATGTCGCACTCGCCGCGAAGCCGGTCGGACTCGGCGTGGGCGGCGTCGACGAGGCGGGTGGCCTCGGAGTTGGCCGACTGGACCACCTCGGTCTGAGACACCAGCCGATGCTGTTCCTTGATGCCCTCCTGCACGGCGTTCTCGTAGGAGATGTTGCCGTTCTCGACCAGCCGGTCGGCCTCGGCCTTAGCCCGGGTGGTGGCCGCCTCGTAGTCGCGCTTGGCCGCCGCGGACAGCCGCGCCGCTTCCTCGCGGGCCTCGGTCACCATGTTCTCGCTGTGCAGGCGGGATTCGGCGACCATCCGGTCGGCATGAGACTTGGCGTCGGCAAGCAGCCGGTCGGCCTCCGCGCGGGAGTGGCTCAGTACCGAATCGGCTTCGGCGTTCGCGCCCGACACCGTCGAGTCGGAGTGGTCCTTGGCCTCGCGCAGCATGGTGTCGCGGGCGTCCAGCACATCCTGGGCATCGTCCAGCTCGCCGGGGATGGCATCTTTGATGTCGTCGATCAGCTCCAGCACATCGCCACGGGGAACCACGCAGCCGGCCGTCATCGGCACACCGCGGGCCTCTTCGACGATCGCGCTCAACTCGTCCAGTGCTTCAAAAACTCGGTACACGGCGGACCCTCCAGGCTTCACGTTGGTAGTGACCAGTGTGCCTGGTGTTACGCCTGTGACTGTGCTGGCGGCGCGGTGTGTCGCCTATCGACCTCTCGATCGGATGGGCGGGAAAGCTCAGCGGCCCGCGAGCTTCGCCGCCAGCCTGCGGTTCACCGACTCGGGCAGCAGCGCCGAAACGTCACCACCGAGACCGGCCACCTCCTTGGCCAGCGACGAGGAGACGAAGGAGAACTGCGGCGTGGTCGCGACGAAGAAGGTGTCCACGCCGGCGACGTGCTTGTTCATCTGCGCCATCTGAAGTTCGTACTCGAAATCGGTGCCGGTGCGCAGACCCTTGACGATCGCGGTGCAGCCGCGGGCCTTGACAAAGTCCACCACCAGGCCCTGGCCGGCTTCCGCGCGCAGGTTCGGCAGGTGCGCGCACGCTTCCTCGATCATCGCGATCCGCTCGTCGGCGGCGAACATCCCCGCTTTGTTCGGGTTGGTGAGCACCGCGACGATCACCTCGTCGAACTGGGCGGCGGCACGCTCGAACACGTCGATGTGCCCGAGGGTCACCGGGTCGAAGGACCCGGGACATACCGCTCCACTCATGCGCGATCCACCTTCGGCTTCTCGCTGACGCTCATGCGCGATCCACCTTCGGCTTCTCGCTGACGCTCATGCGCGATCCACCTTCGGCTTCTCGCTGACGCTCACGGGTGATGACGCTAGCAGGCGTCCGCCGGGTCGCTGCCGAGGAATTCGGCCCCTTCCAGCCGGGTATCGCCGTAGCGGCGAACCGGCCACGCCTCCCAGTCGGCCGGCCAGGTCAGCGCCGGCGCGGAGGCCGGCCGCTCGACCACGACCACGCTGCCCGGGCGCACCCACCCTTGGCCACCCAGGCCGGCCAGCACTGCCTCGATCTGCGTGCCCGCAACGTCGTAGGGCGGGTCGGCGAACACCAGATCCACCGGCGCGAGCGCACCCGCGCCGAGCACGGCGGTGACCTGGCCGCGGCGGACCCTCGCTCCGGGCAGTCCGACGGTGGCGATGTTGCGCGTGATCAACTCAGCGGCGCGGCGGTCGCTGTCGACCATCAGCACCGAGGCCGCCCCGCGGGACAGTGCCTCCAGGCCCAGCGCGCCTGAGCCGGCGTAGAGGTCCAGTACGCGCAGGCCATCGAAGTCCAGGCGCACCGCCAGCACGTTGAACAGCGCTTCGCGAACCCGGTCTGTGGTCGGCCGGGCTGACGGCGGAACCGCCAGCCGTCGTCCACCCGCCGCGCCGGCGACGATGCGGGTCACGGTCCTAGATCGTTCCGGCCACGGACGTCAGATCAACGTGGACCAGTAGTCCCAGAAGCGGACCAGGATCAGCAGGAAGATGCCGGTGAACCACAGCGCCACCAGCGGCCAGCGCCAGCTGTAGAGCGCATGCGCGACCGGGTTCGCGGCCAGCGGTTTCAACGCGATCGAGGCGACCACCGCGAACAACGGGATGGTCACCGACCAGACCACCATGCAGTACGGGCACAGCGCACCGATCTCGTACAGACTCTGGAAAACCAGCCAGTGCACGAAGACCACGCCCACCCCGGTGCCGATCATCAGACCCACCCAATACCAGCGGGGCAGCGGCACTTTGGCGACGGCCAGCACGCCGGTCACGATGACCAGGGAGAAAGCCATAACGCCGAAGAGCGGGTTGGGCGGCCCGAAGATGGAGGCCTGTGGGGTGTTGATCACCGACCCGCACGCCAGCACCGGGTTGATGCTGCAACTCGGCACGAACTTCGGGTCCTTGAGCATCTCGATCTTCTCGACCAGCAGCGTGGACGACGCGATCAGGCCGATGACCCCGGCGATCAGCACCCACCATGCGCTGGCCCGGCGCATCGGAGCCCGCCGGCTGTCACCGGTCCCCGACGGCTCTGCAACGGCCGAAGCCGGCGCGGCCAGGCTCATGGCGCCGCAGCCGGCGCGGGAGTCGGCGCAGGCGTCGGATTAAGGGCGGGCAGCGGCCCGACGATCGACTTGACCTTCGCAATCAGCTCATCGGGCGTGGCCGGGTTGATGTCCTGGCCGTTGAGCCGGATGGTGGGCGTCGAGTTGATCTTCGCGGCTGCGGCCAGACCCTTGATCATCTTTTCGTACGTGCCCTTGTTGATGCAGTCCGGGACGCCGCCGGTGACGCCGGCCTGCCGGGCTGTCTCTATCAGGGCCGCGTTGTCGGGTCCGGTCCCGGAGCCCTCCGCCGGCTGCTTGGCGAACAGCGCGGAATGGAATCGCACGAAGGCGTCCTTGTCCTCGTCGGCCACGCAGTAGGCCGCGTTGGCCGCGCGGGCCGAATATCCGTCGTTGGTCTTGTTCAGGATCGCCACCATGTAGTAGTCGACGGCCGCGGCTCCGCTCTCGACGATCTTGGCGACCGCGGGACCGAAAGTCTTCTCGAAGGTCCGGCAGTGCGGGCACTGGAAGTCCTCGTAGATCGACAGCACAGCCTTGGGCTCATCGGTGCCGTCCTTCTTGATGAGCGCGTTGGACGTGACCCGCACCGCCTGGGTTTCGCCGGAGCCCTTCTTGTCCTGCCCCATCACGATGGAGAGCACCAGCCCGACGGCGAAGAGTACGACGAGGGCGGTCAGCCCGATCTTGATAGCCAGATCACGCTTGCGGTCCGCAGCGTTCAGGTCGTAACGGGGTGAGCTTTTCTTGTTGCTGGCCACGGGTCGGGGAGATCCTTGCTGTGTGGGGACTGTTGTCGCGGGCTGTTGCGCGCCTCCAGAGTACCGGCGAGGAGCCGGTTCACTCAGTCGTGGGCCAGGTGTGCCCGCAGCGCCGAGATCATCTCCGCATTGGCGCGGCCCACACCACCGCCGAGCACGTTGAGGTTGATGAATCCGTGGATCATCGACGGCATCGATCGGTAGTCGACGGTGACGCCGGACTCCCGCAACCGGGTCGCGTACTGGTCGCCCTCGTCGCGGAGCAGATCGAAACCGGCCGTGACCACCAACGCTGGCGAAAGGCCGGACAGATCCTCAGCCAGCAGCGGAGAAACCAGGGGGTCGGAAAAGTCCAGGTCCGAGCCTTCGACGTAGCGGTTCTGGAACCAGTCCACATCGTGCTTGGTGAGCAGGAATCCGTCGCTGAACAGCGATCGGGACCGGGTTCCGCCCCGCAGGTCGGTGGCCGGGTAGATCAGCCACTGCAGCGACGGCAGCGGATCGCCGGCGTCGCGAGCCAGGCGGGTCACCACCGCGGCCAGGTTGCCTCCTGCGCTGTCCCCGCCGACTGCCACCCGTCGCGGATCGGCGCCGAGGTCGACCGCCCGCTCCCGGGCCCACAGATAGGCCGCGTAGGCGTCGTCGACAGCGGCGGGTGCGCGGTGCTCGGGGGCCAGTCGGTAGTCGACCGCCAGCACGTGCACCCCTGCGTCACGGCTGATCAACCGGCACGCCGAGTCATAGCTGTCCAGGTCGCCCAGCACCCACCCCCCACCATGGAAGAAGACCAGCAGCGGGGCCGGGTCCCCGCCGACCGTGGGCCGATAGTGCCGAGCCGGGATTGTGCCGGCCGGGCCGGGAATCGACACCGGCCTGATGTCGGCGACGCGAACATCTCGCTCGTTGAGCGTCTGGCTGAGGGCGGCGAAGTTAGCCCTGCTGGCGCGGGCATCGTCGGCGATCACCAGGCCGTCGACGCCGGTGGCCCGCTGGGCGGCGAGCAGCATCTGGAGCGACGGGTCCAGGGTATTGCCGTCGATGGTGACCGCGCGGCCGCCGGACAGCAGCCGTTTGGCAGCGTCGGGCAGCCGGGGAATCACCTTGACGCCTAACCGGTTGCCGACGGCCAGCGCCCGGTCCTTGACGGTGGTCATGAGCCGCAGCTTACGCCCGCGTGCCACCGATCCCCGGGGCGCGGTGGTGACCGATTCGAACACGTTTCCGCGCGATGGACGGTCACCGTCAATGCTGTTGAGGGTCGGTACTATCCTCACGCAATCCGAATCTACGGATCCTCCATACACAGGCAGGTGACATGACACCGACGGCCGCCATCCCCTCCGTCACGCTCAACGATGACCACACCATCCCGGTGCTCGGTCTGAGCGTCTCGGACCTCCCGCCGGCGGAGGCGGAGGCCGCGGTCACCGCCGCCCTGGCGGCCGGCTACCGGCTGATCGACACCTCCGCGGACGAGGGAAACCAGGAGGCGGTGGGGCGGGCGGTCGCCGCCTCCGGCGTGCCCCGCGAGGAGCTCTACATCGCCACCAGGCTGGCCACCGCCGACCAGGGCTTCCAATCCTCGCAGGACGCCTGCAAAGCAGGCCTGGCCCGGCTGAGGCTGGACTACCTCGACCTCTTCCTCATCCACTGGCCCGCCGAGGAGAACGGCAAATACATCGACGCCTGGGGCGGAATCATGAAGTCCAAGGAGGTCGGCGACACCCGGTCCATCGGGGTCAGCAACTTCACCCCCGAGCACCTGTCGAATATCATCGACCTGTCCTTCTTCACCCCCGCCGTCAACCAGATCGAGATGCATCCGCTGCTCAACCAGTCGGAGCTGCGGGCCGTGCACGCCCAGTACTCGATCGTCACCGAGGCCTACTGCCCGCTGGGCGCAGGCGCGCTGCTGGAGAACCCGGCGGTGACGACGGTGGCCGCCGCACATGGCAAGTCCCCGGCGCAGGTGCTGATCCGGTGGAGCATCCAATTGGGCAACGTGGTGATCCCCCGTGCGACGGACCCGGCCCGGCTCGCGGAGAACATCGACGTGTTCGACTTCGAATTGACCGAAGCCGAGATGGACGTTCTCAGCGGACTCGACGACGGAACCCGGTTCCGCCCCAATCCGTAGACATACTCCGGGGACTGAGCAGTTTCCGTAGGCGGCGCGGGCGCCATCGCCCTCACGCCGGTCCAGCCGCTCAACCACGGCCTCGCCCTGCCGCCCGCACTGCCGGGCACTCACGGTTCTCTGATGGGTGTGGGTTGGGAGGTCGCCAGTGCGATCGGCTGGGACAGGAACGGCAACTCGCTGAAGCCGGGAATCCCGGTGCCGGGGGCGCAACGGTGCCCGCACCGGCCCCGCCGAGGCACGTCGGCCGCGAGCAGTGACAACGCCGCCAGCGACAACGACTCAGATTCGGGGTCACGCACTTCGAGGCGCCAGGCCGGCTGAATCAGGATCTGAGGGGACGCGGCGGTCAGCTGTTCGGGCAGCTGGCCGCCGCGTTTTTCAATTGCCGGGCCGAGGGCTCGTCGACCGGCAGCCGGTAGCCGCGCAGCACCTCGATGAACTGCATGCCGTACTGGCACCAGAATGCGGTGTTGGGCGGCATCCACTCGCCGGGCGGCAGGTCGCCCTTGTCCTGATTGGCCTGCCCCGCCACCGCCAGCAGGTTGGCCGGGTCGTTGGCGAAGCGCTTGCGCATCTCGTCGGTCCAGTCCCGGGCACCCATGTCCCAGGCGAACGCCAGCGGCACGATGTGGTCGATCTGGACCGACGCCCCCACCTGGTTGCCGCGGACGAACGCGACGGTGGCGTTGGTGTAGGGGTCGCGCAGCGTCCCGCTGGCGACGGCCTGGGCGCAACGCTTGGTCATCACATAGGCCTTGTCCGCCAGGTCGCGGTTGAGGATGTCGTTGCGAGTGTCGCACTGGTTGCGTCCACCCGGAGCGCTGGTGTCGTCGTCCCAGGCCGCCCCGTACGCCGATCGCCGGTAGTCGAATCCGCGGATGCGGGCGGGCACGACCGTGACACCGGCGAGCACGTCGGCACCCGGGCGCACGGTGGGCGCGTCGGCCCGCGCGCTCAGGTCGGCGCGGCCGGCCGCCAGCAGCACCTGCCCGGCGACGATGACGGCCACCGCGGCCAGCGCTGCCAGCCACAGCAGCGTGCGGCGCTTCACGCCTTGTCCAGGAAGTCGATACGGTCGGTTCCGGTGAACGGCAGGGCCAGAACGGCCATCCCGGGGTCATCCGGGTCGGTGGCGTAGACCGACTCGCAGAGCTCGCGGGCCGCGACGATCACGTCCAGATGCTCGGCCAGCGATAGGAATCGCAGCGTGATCGGCCGCCCGGACTGGCTGTGTCCCAACACATCTCCTTCGCGACGCTCCTGCAGGTCCAGCTCGGCCAGGGCGAAGCCGTCGAGCGTGCCGGCCACCGCCTCGAGCCGTTCGCCCACCCTGGAGTGCTGCGGTAGCCGGGTGGCCAGCAGGCACAGGCTGGGGTGCTCGCCGCGTCCGACGCGCCCGCGCAGCTGATGAAGCTGGCTGATGCCGAACCGGTCGGCGTCCATCACCACCATCGCCGTCGCGTTGGGCACGTCGACGCCCACCTCGATGACGGTGGTGCAGACCAGGACATCGATCTCCCCTGCCCGAAAAGCCGCCATCACCGCGTCCTTCTCCTCGGCCGGCAGCCGCCCGTGCATCAGTCCCAGCCGCAGACCGGACAACGGCCCGTGGCGAAGGTGCTCGTGGAGCGTGACAACGGGGATCGGCGGCGGTCCGTTCTGCTCGTGGCCACTGTGTCCGATGTCGCCGCCGTCGCGGCTCCGGGTGTCGGTCTCGTCGATACGGGAGGCCACGACGTAGGCCTGGCGGCCCTGCGCCGCCTCCTCGGCGACGCGCTCCCAGGCGCGGTCCAGCCACCGCGGTTTCTCGCTGACGAACACGGTCTTGGTCGCGATGGCTTGGCGGCCCCGCGGAAGCTCACGCAACGTGGAGGTCTCCAGATCGCCGAAGACGGTCAGCGCGACGGTGCGCGGGATCGGTGTCGCCGTCATCACCAGCAGGTGCGGGGTCAGCCCCTCGGGGGCCTTGGCGCGCAATCGATCCCGCTGATCGACACCGAAGCGGTGCTGTTCGTCGACCACCACCATGCCCAGCCGGTGGAACTCGACGGCATCCTGGAGCAGCGCATGGGTGCCGATCACGATCCCGGCCGCTCCGGAGGCGACTTCGTCACGCACCTGCCGCTTCTGGGCGGCTGTCATCGACCCGGTCAGCAACGCCACCCGGGTGGCGCGCTCGTCGCCGCCCAACTGACCGGCCATCCCCAAGGGCCCCAGCACAGATCGGATCGACTGGGCGTGCTGGGCGGCGAGGACTTCGGTCGGGGCCATCAGTGCGCACTGGTAGCCGGCGTCGACCATCTGCGCCATGGCCAGCACCGAGACGATCGTCTTGCCGGAGCCGACCTCGCCCTGCAGCAGCCGGTGCATCGGTTTGGTCCCGGCAAGCTCCTCCTCGATGACGGCCCGCACCTCTCGCTGGCCGGCGGTCAACTCGAACGGCAACCGGGCGTCCATCGCGTCGAGCAGGGCCTCGGCGCGCTTTTGCGCGGCCGGCCCGGAGCCGGCCAGTTCGCCGTGGCGGCGCGCCACCAGCGCCCACTGCAGGCCCACCGCCTCGTTGAAGGTGAGGCGCTGCCGGGCGCGCTCGCGCTCCCTCTCGTTCTCAGCGAGGTGGATGGCCCGCAGCGCGGTGTCCTCGCTGACCAGATTGCGTTCCCGCACTACGGCTTCCGGCAGCGGTTCGGGTATCGGATCGAGGACCGCGAGCACCTGGCGGACGCACGCGTAGATGTCCCAGCTCTGCAGTTTGGCGCTGGCCGGGTAGATCGGGAAGAAGTCGCGTTCGAAGGCCGACATGTCAAACTCGCCGGTCTGGCCTCCGGCGGCGTCCGCGATGGCCTTCAGCGACTTGGTGCCGATCCGTCGGCCGGTGGGCGAGTCCAGCACCAGGAAGGCCGGGTGGGTGAGCTGCATGGTGCCCTTGAAGTAGCCCACCTCGCCGGAAAGCATCAACCGGGTGCCGGGGACGAGGCCGTTCTTGAGGAACTTGGCGTTGAAGAAGGTCGCGGTGACTTTGGGCCGGCGGTTCTTCAGGGTGATGACGAGGTACTCCCGGCGTGGCTGCCGGTTGGTCCACCGGACGTCGGCCTTCTCGATCTCCCCGACGAAGGTGACGTGCTCACCCTCCTCGGGCGGATCGTCGCCCTCCCCGCGGACGGAGCTGCCCTGGCTGTACTTGCGCGGATAGTGCCGCAGCAGGTCGTCGACGGTGCGGATACCGAAGACCTCGTCCAGCGCGCGGGCCGCCTTGGCGCCCAGGATCGCGTCGAGCCGGTCGGTCAGCGACACCACGGCTACTCGACCCCGATCAGCAGCACATCGCCGCGATGGTCGGTGCGGTAGCTGCTGAACTCGGTGCCGGGGTGACGGCGGTGGACGTGGGCGGCCAGCAGGTCGGCGAGGGCCCCGGCATCGGCCCCGGCCGCAGCACCGATCAACACCGTGACCAGCTCCCCTCCGGAACTCAGCAACAGGTCGATCAGCCGGGCCGCCGCGGCGCCGGCATCGTCGGCGACCACCACCACCTCGTCACCGGAGATGGCCAGACCGTCGCCCGGTGCGCAAGCTCCGGCCCAGGTGAGCGCCCGCTCGGTGGCGATCCGCACCGATCCGTGCCGGGATCCGGCCGCCGCCCGCGCCATGGTGTAGCCGTCGTCGACAGCCTGGCGGTCGGGATCGTGGACCGCCAGCGCAGCCAGGCCCTGCACCATCGAGCCGCAGGGCAGCGGCACCACGTCGATACCCCAGCCGATCGCGGCGGTGCAGCCGGCCACCAGGTCCTCGGCGGGAACGTAGCCGTTGGGCAGCACCATCACCTGCGCGGCGCCGGTGTCGACCACCGCGCGCAGCAACTCCTCGGCGCTGACCCCGTCGGCAGGGTCCATCAGTTCGGCATCAGGGCGAAGCACACACGCCCCTTCGGCCCCGAAGAGCGTGCCGGCGCCGTCCCCGTCGACGACGGCCAGCACTGCGCGCGGGCGGCTCCAGCCGCCCGGGGCGACCCGACCGGTGGCCAGCGCCGAAATTCGGATCCGGCTCACTTCCCCGGTCGCCAGGCCCGCCTCGACCGCAGCGCCGGCGTCGTCGGTGTGGACGTGGACCGAGTGCCGGCCGGCGGCCGCCGGTGCCAGCGCGACGGAGTCCCCCAGCTGCCCCAGCGCCACCCGCAGCCGGTCCAGCGCACCCTGGTCGCATCCGCCCACCAGATACATCACCTCGAATTCCGGGGGCGGCTGCTCGGCCTCGAGCGGTTCGACGCCGTGGCGGGGCGCCGCCCCGGCCGGGAGGTAGGCGCGGCGGGCCGGCGCATGACCGGTGACCGTGGCCCTCAACGCGTCGAGCAGCACCAGCAGTCCGCGGCCGCCGGCATCCACCACCCCGGCCTCGGCCAGGACGGCCAGTTGCCCGGGCGTGCGGTCCAGCGCGTCCGCGGCAGCGTCACCGGCGGCCATAAGGGCCTGGATGAGTCCGGCTCGGTCGTCGGTCAGTTGCTCCACGGCGTCGGCCGCGGCCTGCAGCACCGACACCACGGTGCCGTCCACCACCTCACCGCCCATCGCCGAGACCACCAGCACCACCGCGTGCCGCAGCGCCGCGCCCAGCAGGTCAGCGTCGATATCGGCGATGTCGGCATCGGCGGCGGCGTCGGCGGTCACGTCTGCCAGGGCGCGCAGGATCTGCGACAGGATGACCCCGGAGTTGCCCCGCGCCCCGTTCAGCGCTCCCCGGGCCAGCGCGGCGGCGACGGCGGTGACATCTCCGGTGCCGACCACCGGGTCGGCCTCGGCGAGGGCGGCACGCATGGTGAACAGCATGTTGGTGCCGGTGTCGGCGTCGGCCACCGGGAACACATTGAGCCGGTTGATCTCCTCGGCGTGGCGGACCAGGTCGCCGACGGCGGCGTACGCCCAGTCACGCAGGGCTGACGCGTCCAGTCGCCGCTCGGGCATCGCCACTTCCGAGCCACCTCCGATTCGCCCGCACCACCCGTTGGCGTCAGCCTATCCAGGTCGGCCGACGGATCGTTTCAGCCGCACACCGCGCCCTGCCCGGGCCCACTTTGGTGTTCGGTCCACCGCGCCGGTATCCTGGTCAGGCTGTCGGGTCACCCGCTATGGGCGTCCCCGCGCGAGAGCGCGACGGGTCCGTGACCCCACCGAAGACTTGAGGAGTTCAGACATGGCTGCCGTGTGCGACATCTGCGGGAAAGGCCCCGGTTTCGGCAAGGCGGTATCGCACTCGCACCGCCGGACCAACCGCCGGTGGAACCCGAACATCCAGACCGTCCGGGCGGCGAGCCGCCCCGGTGGCAACAAGCACCGCGTGAACGTCTGCACCTCGTGCCTCAAGGCAGGCAAGGTCGCCCGCGGCTAAACCGTTGCCGAACGTCGGGTTGTCGATGCCAACCACGTCGTTTCAGCGCCAACAAGTCGACGCTCGGCGCTCGTTGACTAGGGCAGCCGCCAGTCCACCGGCTCGGCACCCATTCCGGTCAGCAGCTCGTTGGCCCGGCTGAAAGGCCGCGATCCGAAGAAGCCGCGGCTCGCCGACAGCGGCGACGGGTGCGGCGACTCGATCGCCGCGCACCGGCCGCCGGCCAGCATCGGGGTGAGCGTCGCGGCGTCGCGTCCCCACAGAATGGCCACCAGCGGCTGATCGCGGGCGGCCAGCGCGCGGATGGCGCATTCGGAGACGGCCTCCCAGCCCTTGCCTCGATGCGACGCCGGGGTGCCCGGCGCCACCGTGAGCACCCGGTTGAGCAGCATGACACCGCGCCGCGCCCACGGGGTCAGGTCCCCGTTGGCGGGTGCGGGATAGCCCAGGTCGGCGCTGTACTCGGTGAAGATGTTGGCAAGGCTGCGCGGCAGCGGCCGCACGTCCGGGGCCACCGAGAAGCTCAGCCCCACCGCATGCCCGGGCGTCGGGTAGGGGTCCTGGCCGACGATCAGGACGCGGACGGCGTCGAACGGAAAGCTGAACGCCCGCAACACATTCTCACCGGCAGGAAGGTAACGGCGGCCGGCGGCGATCTCGGCGCGCAGGAACTCCCCCATCGCGGTGATCTGATCGGCCACCGGCGCCAGCACCTGCGCCCAGCCGTCGTCGAGGAGTTCGTGCAGGGGCCGGGCGGTCACGGAGTGACAACCTATACCAGCGCCCACGGTCGAGTTGCCGGCGCCGATTCGGCCGAATCCCGTCAACAACCCGACGCTCGGCGGATGCTCAGTCGAAGGACTGCCACCCCGCCGGACCGTCCCAGCGGTGACCGTCCAGCAACACCGCGGCCGGTCCGGCCCGCACCGCCCCGATCACCCGCCAGCCGTGCGGCGGGTAGTCGGGAAAGCATGCGACCAGGGCGTGGTCCTCGCCGCCGCCGAGCACCAGCGACCACGGGTCGACACCGGCCGCCGCGGCTGCAGGAGTCAGCGCGTCGACATCCTCGCGCAGCGCTGCTGAGCGCAGATCCATCACCACCCCGGATGCGGCCGCCAGGTGACCGAGGTCGGCGACCAGCCCGTCGGAAACGTCGGTCATTGCTTGCGCCCCGGATTCGGCGGCGGTCCGGCCCTGCCCGTAGGGCGGGCGCGGCACGAGGTGACGGTCCCGCACCTCATCGAATCCGTCAGTGCCTCTGTCCAAGCCTCTGTCCAAGCCTCTGTCCAACAACGCAAATCCGGCCCCGGACCAGCCGAGCTCACCGGCGACGGCGATCACCGAACCGGCTCGCGCACCGCTGCGCAGCACCGGATCGCGGCCGCCCAGATCCCCCAGGGCGGTGACCGACACCACCCACTGCGGGCTGGCGACAAGATCTCCACCGACGATGCCGGCGCCGACCTTCCCCGCCTCGGCCCACATGCCGTCGGCGAGCTCGCCGACCAACGCCGCCGGGGTGTCGGGCGGCGCGCCGAACGCGACGACGAATCCGGTGACCCGCGCGCCCATCGCCTCGATGTCGGCGGCGTTCTGCGCGATCGCCTTGCGGCCGACGTCCCGGGGGCGCGACCAGTCCAGCCGGAAGTGACGGCCCTCGACGAGCATGTCGGTGCTGACGGCAACCCGCCCGTCCGGGGCGCCCAGCACTGCGGCGTCGTCGCCGGGGCCCACCGTCACCCAGGCCGGCAGCGCGCGGCCACTGACCAGTCGGTCGATGACGGAAAACTCCCCCAATTCGCGAAGCGTGGGATCACGGCCCTCGGCCACCGTGCACTCCCTCTCCGGGCGATTCCCCCCGTCGCGCTGCGGTACCTTCTGCAGTCTATGGCTCAGGCAGACGACGATGGGGCCGGGCCGGGCGTTCCCGCCGGGGCCGCGGTCGGCGACTCGGACGGCGCCAAATCTGACGGCGACGGCCCGCCGCGGGCCCTGTTGATCGCCGCACTGGTGCTCTCCGTGGTGGCCGTCGGCGCGGTGCTGGCCATTGCGGCATCGCGGCGCGCCGCGGCCCCGCCGGTCGCCATCGCGGCGGTGCCCGCACCCCTGGCGCAGACCCCGGAGTGCCGGGCCCTGATGGGCACGCTGCCGGACCGGCTAGGGCCCTACCAGCGCGCCACCACCGCAGAGCCGACGCCGGAAGGGACCGCGGCCTGGCGAGGCAGTGGCGGGGCCGCTGAACCGGTCATCCTGCGCTGCGGGCTGGACCGGCCCGCCGAATTCGTCGAGGGCTCACCGATCCAGATGGTCGACCAGGTCGGATGGTTCCGGCTTGAGGACGCCGACTCCCAGCGCAGTACCTGGCTGTGCGTGGACCGCCCGGTCTATCTGGCGTTGACGCTGCCCGCCGATTCGGGGCCGTCGCCGATTCAGACCATGTCCGGGGTGATCGAGCGGACCATGCCCGCGATACCGATCCGGCCCGGGAAGCCCTGAACCTCAGCGCAGGCCGGTTCCGCGGGCCAGTGCGGTCTCCACCATCGTCGTGACCAGGGTCTGGTAGCCCACGCCGCTGGCCTCCCACATGCGGGGGTACATCGAGATCGTGGTGAAACCGGGCATGGTGTTGATTTCGTTGACCACCGGCCCGTCCTCGGTGAGGAAGAAGTCCACTCGGGCAAGCCCTTGGCAGTCCAGCGCGTTGAACGTTCGAATCGCCAACTGCTGCAATAGCTTCTCGGTCTCGTCGTCGACTTTGGCGGGCACGTCCAGTTCGGCGGCGTCGTCGAGGTATTTGGTTTCGAAGTCGTAGAAGCCATCATCGCGACCGGCGACACCGGCCACCCGGATCTCGCCGATGGTGCTGGCCCTGATCGCGCCATCGGGGAATTCCAGTACGCCGCATTCCAATTCGCGGCCGTCGATCCCGGCCTCGATGATCACCTTGGGGTCGTGCCGGCGCGCCTCGGCGATCGCGGACGCCAGGCGATCGAGTTCGGTGACCCGGCTCACTCCGATCGACGAACCGCCCCGGGCCGGCTTGACGAACAGCGGGAAGCCCAGGCGAACAATATCTTCCGCCGCCGGGTGGCTCTGGCCGGGCCGCAGCACCAGATAGTCCCCGATGGGCAGCCCATCGGCGGCGAGCAGTTTCTTGGCGAACTCCTTGTCCATTCCGGCGGCGCTGGCGAACACACCGGCGCCCACGTAGGGCAGGCCGGCCAGTTCCAGCAGGCCCTGGATGGTGCCGTCCTCGCCGTAGGGCCCGTGCAGAATCGGGAACACCACATCCACCGAGTCCAGGATTTCGCCGACCCCGGCCAGCGGGGAGTCCGCCTCGCCGATGACTTCGGGCAGCCGCCCATCGGCGATGGTCAATTCGTCGGGGTCGACGTGTGCGCGCAGCCAGGACCCGTCCCGGGCGATGCCGACGGGCACCACCTCGAACCGGTCGGGGTCCAGATGACGGAGGATGCTGCCCGCCGACACGCAGGAGATCGCATGCTCGGAGCTTCGACCGCCGTAGACGACGGCGACGCGGATCCGGGAGCCGGGGCGGGGAGTCACAAGCTAGACAGGCTACAGCCCGCCAGCGTCGGGAGCGCCTTCGAGCGCGCCCAGGACGTCGGCCACCAGGTCGTCGGTGTCTTCGATACCCGCCGAGATGCGGGCGAACCCGCCCGCCACCGCGTCGCCCCAGCGCGCCCTGCGGTCCACCGAGGTGTGGATTCCCCCGAAGCTGGTCGCGGCCACCAGCAGTTCACTGTGCCGCACCAGGGCGTGCACCGCGTCGGCGTCGTCGAGTTCCACCGACAGCAGGCCGCCGAACCGCCGCATCTGAGCCGCCGCGACCGGGTGTGACGGATCGCCCGGCAGTCCGGGGTAGCGCACCGAACGAACCCGGGGGTGGCCGTGCAGGGCGGTGGCCAGCGCCACGGCGTTCTGGCATTGCCGGTCGAACCGCAACCCGAAGCTTCCGATGCTGCGCAGCAACATCCAGGCTTCCAGGGCGCCCAGGATCGGTCCGGCCAGCAGACGTTCCCGCTCGAGCGCCCCCATCAGTTCGGGCTGGCTGCCGGCGACGTAGCCGGCCACCAGATCGCTGTGCCCCGCCAGCGCCTTGGTGGCGCTGGCCACCACCAGGTCCGCCCCCAACGACAACGGCTGCTGGCCGAGCGGGGTGGCGGTGGTGTTGTCGACCACCAGACGGGCGCCCCGGCGGCGGCAGATCACGGCGAGCCGGTGCAGGTCCACCACATCCAGAGCGGGATTGGTCGGCGTCTCGGCCAGCACCACGTCGGCGTTCTGCGCCGCGTCGCACAACTGCTCCGCCGTGGCCTCGCGGACTGTGATCCCCAGCGGGGCAAGGCTTTCCCGCGCGTAACGGCGCACCTGGTAGTACCCGTCGGCGGGAACCACCAGCACCGACCGCGGCTTGACCAGAACGCGAAGCGCCGCGGTGACCGCGGCCATGCCGGAGCCGAACACCAATGCGGCGGTCGCCTCTTCCAGTAGCGCCAGGGCCGACTCCAGATGAGTCCAGGAGGGATTGGAGTAGCGGCCGTAGACGTGGGCCTCGCTGCCTTCCTCCGCGGAAAGGTGGAAGGCCGACGCCGGGACCGGGACATGGGCGACCGGCCGGCCCGGGATCGCCTCGGAGTCGGCGGCCTTGACGGTGCGGGTGGAATCCCCGTAGCGCTCGTTCACCGAGGCCTTCCCTTCTTCGCGCAAGCGCTCATCGAGGCCTTCTCTTCTTCGCGCAAGCGCTCATCGAGGCCTTCTCTTCTTCGCGCAAGCGCTCATCAGCATCACTCCGGTTTGGTACTGCGCCCCAGCAGCAGGACGACGGCCTCGTCGACGGACAGCCCCTTATGGCATACCCGGTGTACCGCGTCGGTGAGCGGCATCTCGACGTCGTAGCTCGAAGCCAGCGCCAGGATCGCCGAACAGGAGGTGACACCCTCGGCGACGTGGCCGTGCGTGGCACGCTGGGCGTCGGCCAACGTGTCACCGCGTCCGAGCCGCTGACCGAAGCTGCGGTTGCGGGAGTGCGGGGAGGTGCAGGTCGCCACCAGGTCCCCCACCCCGGCCAGCCCGGCCAGCGTTGCGGTCTTGGCGCCCAGCGCTATTCCCAGCCGCATGATCTCGGCCAGTCCGCGGGTGATGATGGCCGCCGCGGTGTTCTCCCCCAGCCCGACGCCGGCAGCCATCCCGCAGGCCAGCGCGATGACGTTCTTGCACGCCCCGCCGATCTCGGTGCCCACCACGTCGGAGTTGGTGTAAGGCCGCAGGTAGGCGGTGTTCATCGCACGCTGCAGTGCCACCGCCCGGCCCGAGTCCGAGCACGCCACCACGGTCGCGGCGGGTTGTTCGTCGGCGATCTCTTCGGCCAGGTTGGGTCCGGAGATGACGGCGACCTGGCCGGGGTCGATCCCGGTGACTGCGACGATCACCTGGCTCATCCGCATGCAGGTGCTCAACTCGATGCCCTTGGCGAGGCTCACCAGGGTTGCCCCGTCGGCGACGTGGCCGCGCCAGGCCTCCAGATTCGTGCGCAGCGTTTGCGACGGCACGCCGAGCAGGACGGTGGTGACGCCCTCGAGGGCCTCGCCCGGGTCGCTGGTAGCCCGGATCGCGGCCGGCAGCGTGGTGGCGGGAAGGTACCCGATGTTGGTGTGCGCGGTGTTGACCTCGTGGGCCACCGCGGGGCTTCGCGCCCACAGCCGGACGTCGTTGCCGGCGTCGGCCAACACCTTGGCCATCGCGGTGCCCCAAGCCCCGGCCCCCATCACCGCCGCGGTTCCCACTGCGCCGCTCATCTCACCTCCATGTTGTTGCCGCCCTTACGCCTCGTCGCTGTCAACTTAATCACGCGGCGCTGGCAGGATGACCGCCATGAGCGGCGCGCCGGGTGTCGGCCTGATCATCGCGGTCAAGCGTCTCGCCGCCGCCAAGAGCAGGCTCTCGGCGCGGTTCGGTGGTGACGCGCGTGAGCGTGTCGTGCTCGCCATGCTCGTCGACACCATCACCGCCGCCTGGGCCGTGCCCGGGGTGGACTCGGTGGCGGTCGTGACCCCCGACCGGGTGGCGGCCGCGGTCGCGCGGGACCTGGGGGCGGCCGTCGTGCCCGACCCGACCCCCGGGGAGCACCCGGACCCGCTCAACAACGCGATTCTGGTCGCCTGCGATCAGGTGTCGCTGGCAACACCGAATATCGTTGTGCTGCAGGGTGATCTGCCGGCGCTGCGAACCGGGGAGCTCAGCGCTGCGCTGGCCCTGGCCCGGCTGCGACCGCGCAGTTTCGTCCCGGACCGCCAGGGCACCGGTACGTCGGCACTGTTCGCTTTCGGGGTTCCGCTGGATCCCCGGCTCGGGTCGGATTCGGCGCGGCGCCATCGCGACTCCGGTGCTGTCGAACTCGTCGGCGACTGGCCGGGTCTGCGGTGTGACATCGACACCCCGGACGATCTCGCCGAGGCGCTGCGACTGGGGGTCGGTGCGGCGACGTCCGCCGCCATCAGGTGACCGGTTTCCCCCCGATCGGGTGAACGGAAGGTGGCCGGCGGCGGCGCTGGCGCCGATATTCCGCCGCAGGCCACCACGACACGCCGGTGATGGGGAATGATGACCGCATGACCGAGGCGGAAACCACCTCCCCAGCAGCGGAGCGCAATGTGTCGAGCCACGATCCGGCCGCCGCGGCGCCGCCGGCCGCCACTCCCGCGCCCGTCCACGACGACCTGCCGCCGGATCGCTACCTCAACCGGGAGCTGAGCTGGCTCGACTTCAACGACCGGGTCCTCACGCTGGCCGCCGACACCTCGCTGCCGTTGCTGGAGCGGGCGAAGTTCCTGGCTATCTTCGCCTCGAATCTCGACGAGTTCTACATGGTCCGGGTTGCCGGGCTGAAACGCCGGGATGAGATGAAGCTGTCGGTGCGGTCCGCGGACGGACTGTCCCCCCGTGAACAGTTGCGGCGGATCGGCGAACGCACCCAGCAGTTGGCGAATCGCCACGCCCAGGTGTTCCGGGAGTCGGTGCGACCGGGGTTGGCGGAGCAGGGTATTCACATCGTCAGCTGGTCCGACCTGAGCGAAGCGGAACGCGGCGAGTTGTCCAGCTATTTCCAGGAACAGGTCTTTCCGGTTCTGACGCCACTCGCCGTCGACCCGGCCCACCCGTTCCCCTTCGTCAGCGGGCTGAGCCTCAACCTCGCGGTGGCGGTGCGGTCCCCCGAGGACGGCGCCCAACACTTCGCTCGGGTGAAGGTGCCCGACAACGTCGATCGCTTCGTCCGGCTCAAGAACACCGACCCGGAGAGCCAGACCGAGCGGTTCCTGCCGATGGAGGACTTCATCGCCGCGTTCCTTCCGGTGCTGTTCCCCGGGATGGAGATCGTCGAACACCACGCGTTCCGGATCACCCGCAACGCCGACATGGATGTCGAGGACCGTGACGAGGATCTGCTGCAGGCCCTCGAACGCGAACTGGCGCGGCGGCGGTTCGGCCCACCGGTTCGGCTCGAGGTCTCCGACGACATGTCCGAGCACATGCTCGACCTTCTGCTGCGCGAACTCGATGTGCATCCCGGTGATGTCATGCAGGTGCCCGGCCTGTTGGATCTCTCGGCCCTGTGGCAGATCTACGCCGTCGACCGCCCGGCGCTCAAGGACCGCCCGTTCGTTCCAGCCACCCACCCGGCCTTCGGCGAGACCGGAAAGAGCATCTTCGCCACGCTGCGCGAGGGCGACATTCTGGTGCACCATCCGTACGAGTCGTTCTCCACGAGCGTGCAACGGTTCATCGAACACGCCGCCGCAGACCCGGAGGTGCTGGCGATCAAGCAGACGCTGTATCGGACCTCCGGCGACTCGCCGATCATCAATGCATTGATCGAGGCCGCCGATTCCGGCAAGCAGGTGGTCGCGTTGGTGGAGTTGAAAGCCCGCTTCGACGAGCAGGCCAACATCAAGTGGGCGCGCGCCCTGGAAGATGCGGGCGTCCACGTGGTGTACGGCCTCGTCGGACTCAAGACGCACTGCAAGACGTGTCTTGTGGTGCGCCGCGAGGGTTCGCTGATCCGCCGTTACTGCCACATCGGCACCGGAAACTACAACCCGAAGACCGCTCGCCTGTATGAGGACGTCGGTCTGCTGACAGCGGCGCCGGACCTCGGCGCGGACCTCACCGACCTGTTCAACTCACTGACCGGGTACTCGCGCAAGGTGAGCTACCGCAACCTGCTGGTGGCCCCGAGCGGAATTCGCACGGGGATCCTGGAGCGAATCGACCGTGAGGTGGCCACACACCGACAGACCGGCAACGGGCGAATCCGGGTGAAAGGCAACGCCATCGTCGATGAGCAGATCATCGACGGCCTGTACCGGGCGTCCCAGGCCGGGGTTCACGTCGAGATCGTGGTGCGTGGCATCTGCGCGCTGCGCCCGGGAGTGGACGGCTTCTCGGAGAACATCGTGGTGCGCTCGATCCTGGGGCAGTTCCTCGAGCATTCCCGGGTGATGCACTTCCGCGGAATCGACGAGTTCTGGATCGGCAGCGCCGACATGATGCACCGCAACCTCGACCGCAGGGTGGAAGTGATGGTGCAGGTCAAGGACCGGCGCCTGACCGACCATCTCGACGAGGTGTTCGAGTCCGCAATGCATCCGTCCACCCGTTGTTGGGAGTTGGGCCAGGACGGAACCTGGACCTCCGCACCGAAGGACGGACGTGAGGTCCGCGACCACCAGGAGTGGCTGATGGAAAAGCACCGGCAGGGCTGACGGATCCAATCGCCGTGGCGAACAATAAGAAATCAGCTGGGGTAGAAGATATTCCGGTGCTCGCCGCCGGTGCCGTGCTGTGGCGTCCCGACGGGGACTCCGGGAGACCACTGATCGCAGTGATCCACCGCCCCCGCTACAACGACTGGTCCCTGCCCAAAGGCAAAGTCGACCCGGGCGAGACCGAAACGGTCGCCGCGGTCCGTGAGATTCGCGAGGAAACCGGGCAGCAAGCGCACCTGGGACGGCGGCTGTGCCGGATCAGCTACCCGATCCCGATCGGCACCAAGGTTGTTCACTACTGGGCGGCACGCGCACTCGGCGGCGACTTCGTGCCGAACAAGGAAGTGGACGAGATACTGTGGCTTCCCCTCGAGGAGGCCGGCGAGCGGCTCACCTACCCGCATGACCGCAGGGTGACTGCCCTGTTCGCCAACAAACCTGCCGACACCCGTACGGTTCTGATCGTTCGCCACGGGTCTGCGGGCCGCAGGACCCGCTACCACGGCGAGGACTGCAGGCGGCCGTTGGACCGCAAGGGCAGGACCCAGGCGGAATCGCTGGTGCCCCAACTGCGGGCGTTCGGGGCGTCCGTCATTTACGCCGCGGACCTGACCCGGTGTGTGCAGACCGTCGAACCGCTGGCGCGCACCCTCCACGTCCCCATCTCGGTGGAGCCGACCCTGACCGAGGAGGCCTACGCCGAACATCCAAACGCCGCGCATAGGCGCGTACTGGAGATCGCCGCGCTCGGCGGTACCCCGGCCATCTGCACGCAAGGAAGGGTAATCCCGCACATGATCGACTGGTGGTGCGCTCGCGACGGTGTCAGGCCCGACGGGTCGCGCAACCGCAAGGGCAGCACCTGGGTGCTGTCGCTGGATCAGGATCGGCTCGTGGCCGCCGACCACCTACCGAGCCCCCTGGCCAAGTCGCCCCCGGCCTGAACGCGAAAACGCCGCGGACCCTTACGGCCCGCGGCGTTTTCGTGAGATGGGGTCTAGCGGCGGCCCTTCTTGGCCGGAGCCTTGCGGGCCGGAACCTTCTTGACGACGGCCTTCTTGACCGCGACCTTCTTCACGACGACCTTCTTGGCCGGAGCCTTCGTGACGACGGCCCTCTTGACCGCGGCCCTCTTGACGACCTTCTTGGCCGGAGCCTTCTTCACGACGGCCTTCGTGACCGCGGCCCTCTTCACGACCTTCTTGACCGGAGCCTTCTTCACGACGGCCTTCGTGACCGCGGCCCTCTTCACGGCCTTCTTGACCGCGGCCTTCTTGACCGCGGCCTTCTTGGCCGGAGCCTTCGTGACGACGGCCTTCTTGACCGCCGCCTTCTTCACGACGGCCTTCTTCACCGGAGCCTTCTTCACGACGGCCTTCTTGACCGCGGCCCTCTTCACGACGGCCTTCGTGACGGCGGCCTTTCTGACAACCTTCTTCACTGCAACCTTCTTCACTGAAGCCTTCCTTACTGCGCCACCGACGGCGCCTCTCCTGACAGCGGGGCCTTCAGCCGGAACTTTCTGTGCACCAGAGACGATCGCCTTGAACTGCGCTCCCGGACGGAACGCAGGAACGGAGGTCGGCTTGACCTTGACGGTCTCGCCGGTGCGCGGGTTGCGAGCGACGCGCGCGGCACGGTGGCGGCGTTCGAAGACACCGAAACCTGTGATGGTCACGCTCTCGCCCTTATTCACAGCGCGAACGATGGCGCTGATCAGTTCCTCAACGGCTTGGGTCGCGTGGGCGCGATCGGTATCCAGCTTCTCCGTGAGAACCTCGATCAACTCAGCTTTGTTCATTCAAATCCTCCGAAACAGAGGTCCTCTCTGGACCGACTGGCACTCACGGTAAACGGTCGGAGCCCAAATATCCATGAGCCACGCGTGTTTCAGCAAAATCGATCGGAGGATGCGATCAATCCGCTTGCCGCCCTTCAGGGGCACCTTGCGCGGTCACCAGCAGCACTGCCGAGCGCAGTTTGACAGGCTTGCCGAGCGGTCAGACGGCAGCCCGGACGCATGGCTTCCACGCCGGCCGGGTCGCTTCGAAAGCTTCGATTTCCGCCTGTTTGCGCAGCGTAAGGCCGATATCGTCGAGTCCTTCGAGCAGTCTCCAGGCGGTGTAGTCGTCAATCGTGAACGGCACCACCGCTGTTGCGGCGGCGATCGTCCGATCTTGAAGATTGACAGTGATTTCCAGGCCGGGATTCTGTTCGATGAGCTTCCACAGAAGTTCGACGTCGTCCTGGGCCACCTCAGCCGCCAGCAGCCCGGCCTTACCGGCGTTACCGCGGAAGATATCGGCGAATCGCGATGAGATGACCACCCGGAAGCCGTAGTCCGTCAGCGCCCAGACCGCGTGCTCGCGTGAGGATCCGGTCCCGAAATCGGGGCCGGCCACCAGAACCGAACCCCGGTCGAACGGGCTCAGGTTGAGAATGAAAGACGGATCCGCGCGCCAGGCGGCGAACAGACCGTCCTCGAAACCCGTTCTGGAAACCCGTTTGAGGTATTCGGCCGGGATGATCTGATCGGTGTCGACATTGGATCGGCGCAGCGGAACGCCGATGCCGGTGTGAGTCTGGAAAGCCTCCATGGCGTCTGCTCCTCGGGTTCAGTTGTCTAGATCGGCCGGCGATGAGAGGGTTCCGCGCACCGCGGTGGCCGCGGCGACGGCGGGCGAAACCAGGTGCGTGCGACTGCCCTTGCCCTGCCGGCCTTCGAAATTACGATTGGACGTCGATGCGCAGCGCTGCCCGGGGGCCAGTTGGTCGGGGTTCATGCCCAGGCACATCGAGCAGCCGGCGAGCCGCCACTCCGCGCCGGCCGCGGTGAAGATCTGACCGAGTCCTTCGGCGTCAGCCTGTGCGCGGACCTTCATCGAGCCCGGTACGACCAGCATCCGGACGCCGTCGGCCACCATTCGGCCGCGCAGCACCTCGGCCACCGCGCGCAGATCCTCGATCCGGCCGTTGGTGCACGAACCGACGAAGACGGTGTCGACGGAGATGTCGCGCATCGGCGTACCCGGCCGAAGGTCCATGTAGGTCAACGCCTTTTCGGCGGCTTGGCGCTGGTCGTCACCGACCATGAGTTCAGGGTCGGGAACAGCCTCCGACAGCGGCACACCCTGACCCGGGTTCGTGCCCCAGGTGACGAACGGGCTCAGCGTCGTCGCATCGATGTGAATCTCGGTGTCGAACTCCGCACCTTCGTCGGTGCGGAGCCGCTCCCAGGCGGCGACGGCCGCGTCCCACTGTGCGCCGGCCGGTGCGTAAGGCCGGCCCCGCAGGAATTCGTAGGTGGTCTGGTCGGGGGCCACCATCCCGGCGCGCGCGCCGGCCTCGATGCTCATGTTGCAGATCGTCATTCGGCCCTCCATCGACAGCGATTCGATGGTGCTGCCGCGGTACTCGATGACGTGACCCTGCCCACCGCCGGTGCCGATCTTGGCGATCACCGCCAGGATGACGTCCTTGGCCGTCGTGCCCCGGGGCAGCGGTCCGTCGACGGTGACCGCCATTGTCTTGAACGGACGCAACGGAAGTGTCTGGGTGGCAAGCACGTGTTCGACCTCGGAGGTGCCGATCCCCATCGCCAGCGCCCCGAACGCGCCATGGGTCGAGGTATGACTGTCACCGCAGACGATGGTCATCCCCGGCTGAGTGAGGCCCAGTTGCGGACCGACGACGTGCACGATGCCCTGCTCCGGGTCGCCCATCGGGTGCAACCGGACGCCGAACTCGGAGCAGTTGTGCCGCAACGTCTCCACCTGGATGCGCGACACCGGGTCGGCGATCGGCTTGTCGATGTCGATCGTCGGCACGTTGTGGTCCTCGGTGGCCAGCGTCAGGTCGGGCCGGCGCACCGGGCGCCCGGCCAACCGCAGTCCGTCGAATGCCTGCGGACTGGTGACCTCGTGGATGAGGTGCAGGTCGATGTAGATCAGATCGGGTTCGCGGGCCGCGCCGGAACCGCTGCCGGCGGCGACGACATGGTCTGCCCACACTTTCTCCGCGAGGGTGCGCGGCGGATCGGACTTCGTCATTTCGCTCATCTCGCTCTCGGTGGCGCAGCCGCCGTCATCCCAAATAGTGGGAATGTAGTATCTCGATATGAGACAGCGTAGCGGTATCGGCGTGCTGGACAAAGCCGTGGGTGTGCTGCATGTGATCGCCGAGGCGCCCTGCGGACTGGCCGAACTCTGCGAACGCACCGGACTGCCCCGGGCCACCGCGCACCGGCTGGCCGCCGGACTCGAGATGCACCGTCTGCTGGCCCGCGACCCCGCCGGCCGCTGGCGGCTCGGGCCCGCCGTGAGCGAGTTGTCCACCGCCGTAATCGATCCCCTGCTCACCGCCGGTGCCGCCGTGCTGCCACAGCTGCGAGAGATCACCGGCGAGAGCGTCCAGCTCTACCGGCGGGAGGGCTCCACCCGGGTCTGCGTCGCCGCGCTGGAACCGCCTGCGGGGCTTCGCGATACCGTGCCGGTCGGGGCCAGGTTGCCGATGACGGCCGGATCCGCGGCCCGCGTGCTGCTGGCATACAGCGACTCGGCCACCCAGCAGGCCCTGCTGCCGTCGGCGGCCTTCACCGATCGCACCCTGGCCGAGGTGCGCCGGCGCGGCTGGGCGCACAGCGCGGCCGAGCGCGAGCCTGGGGTGGCCAGCGTCTCGGCCCCGGTGCGCGACCGGACCGGCGCGGTTCTCGCCGCAGTGTCGGTGTCCGGGCCGATCGACCGGATGGGCCGGTGGCCCGGGGAACGGTGGGCGGCCGACCTTCTGGCGGCCGGCGAGGAACTCACCCGGCGGCTCTGAGCCCTTGAGGCAAGCGCTCAGGGCATCGAGACTGCGACCGGCGCGACGATCGGCGCCCTGAGAGGATCGGTGCGCAGTCCCGGTCCGCGCGCCTGAGAGACTGGCCGCCATGGGATCAAAGCAGCGCAGCCAGATCATCATGACCGACGAGGAGATCGCCGGCTTCGTAGCCCGCAGCCGCACGGGCACGATGGCCACGGTCGGGGCCGACTGTCAGCCTCACCTGGTGGCGATGTGGTACGCGGTGCTCGACGGCGAGATCTGGATCGAGACGAAGGTCAAGTCGCAGAAAGTGGTCAACCTGCGCCGTGATCCCCGGGTGAGCTTCATGATCGAGGACGGCATGACCTACGACTCCCTGATGGGGGTTTCCTTCGAAGGGGTGGCGGAGATCCACGACGACCCCGACAGCATCTTCAAAGTCGGCGTGAGCGTGTGGGAGCGCTACAACGGGCCGTACACCGACGACCTCAAGCCCGCGGTCGACATGATGATGAACAAGCGCGTCGCGGTGCGCGTCGTCGCCCACCGGGTCCGGTCCTGGGATCACCACAAGCTCGGCATGCCCGCGATGCCGGTGGCCGGTTCGACGGCCCCCGCCCAGTAGATCTCCTCGCGAGCAGACGCAGAGTCGCACGCTTCTGGGCTGGATAGTGCGAGTTTGTGTCTGCTCGCGCGAAGGATCTGTGTACCCCCGATGGGATTCGAACCCACGCTACCGCCGTGAGAGGGCGGCGTCCTAGGCCGCTAGACGACGGGGGCCAGAACGTGAGACAGCATAACCGAACGGCAAGGGCGGTCATAATCACTTGCGCCGGGCGTGCGCTTTGGCTGGGGTACCAGGACTCGAACCTAGAATGGCGGTACCAGAAACCGCTGTGTTGCCAATTACACCATACCCCACTACGGGCCTAAAACAGCTGGTCGAGAGTGCTGGCGAAGGCCGACGAGCAGACTACCAAAGATTGTCCGCCGCTCCGTCGCGGGCCTCCCGCAGCCGTCGCAGACTGCGCTCGCGGCCCAGCAGTTCCAACGACTCGAACAGCGGCGGGCTGACGGCGGCGCCGGTCACCGCGACCCGGATTGGGCCAAAAGCTTTGCGCGGCTTGAGGCCCAGTCCATCGATCAGCGCACCCTTGAGCGCCTCCTCGATGGCGGGCGCGGTCCAGTCCGC
>Ga0315293_10000385_pt1 | contig 40674 bp, 51 predicted proteins | sample YL17G13_20_MG_FD_203071 | JGI IMG/M metagenome (GOLD analysis project Ga0315293, IMG submission 203071) | Sediment microbial communities from Yellowstone Lake, YNP, Wyoming, USA - YL17G13_20 | ecosystem: Environmental > Aquatic > Freshwater > Lake > Sediment | place: USA: Wyoming | collected... | reverse complement strand
GACGATCGGTGCCGTTGTTTTCCCCACATTTCCAACCAACAAAGCGTGGATGGGCATGATCATTGTCAATCCGACCGGCGCTGGTAACTTTGTCGGGGGCACGACACCCCTGGACGATGTTGGTGTCGTACCGAACGTTGTGTATGTCAACGGGATCAGCAGCTTCAATCCGTCGATACTTGCTTCGGTAGTTGCATAGAAGTAGAATCTGTCCCACGCAAGCTGTCGCACATGCAGTCACACGCCGAAAAAAGCCGGGCAGTGGATTCCGTGTAAAGCAAACCAGACTCAGGTCAACTTTACTTTCCAAGGAGTACTATCATGGCCGCAGTAACACAATATGGCGACATCTCGCCCCGTACCGCCGCTTATGCTGTCACCCAACTGCTGAAGCGGGGAATGCCGTATCTGGTGATCGAGAAATTCGGTCAGACATATCCCATCCCCTCGAATTCCACCAAAGTCGCCAAGTTCCGTCGTTACTTTCTGACGGGCTCGACGGGCGGTGCCGCCGACGGTAACGCCGCGAACGCCTGGGGTATCCCGCTGGCACTCGCACCACTGGCTGAAGGTGTGACCCCTGCCGGTCGCAGCTTGACCAACCAGGACTACACCGTTACGCTTGCGCAGTACGGCGACTTCGCAACGATCACCGATGTCATCATGGACACCCACGAAGATCGCGTGCTCCAGCAGATGACGGAAGTACTCGGCGAGCAGGCAGCGCAAACCATCGAAGCCATTCGCTTCAATGTCTTGAAAGCCGGTACCAATGTGTTCTGGTCCAACGGCGGCGTGCGTACGTCGGTGAATACCCCGATCTCGCTGGACTTGCAGCGTCAAGTGACGACAGGGCTGAACCGCCAGAATGCCAAGTTCATCACCCAAATCGTGAAATCGACCCCGGACTTTCGTACGGAGCCGATCGAAGCCGCGTATATCGGCCTGGTGCATCCGGATCTGGAAACCGATATCCGCAAGATGTCCGGTTTCATTCCGACGAAACAATACGGCACCGTCACACCGTGGGAAAATGAAATCGGCGCCGTCGAACGCGTTCGCTACTTGTCCTCGACGGTGTTCCTGCCGTTTACAGATGTCGGCGGGACCAAGGCCGGGTCCGGAGTTACGATGCGCTCCACAACCGGTACTTCGTCGGATGTGTACCCGATCCTGTACGTTGGGCGGGATGCGTACGGCATCGTGCCGCTGAAGGGCAAGGACTCCTTGACCCCGATGGTTGTCAATCCGAAACCGGCTCCTGGTGATCCGCTGGCGCAACGCGGCACCGTGGGCTGGAAGGCGTATCAGGCCGCAGTGATCCTGAACGATGCGTGGATGGCTCGTGCCGAAGTAGCGGCTACAGCGTAACCCCCGCCTTTATCCCCCCCTTTCATTCAGGAGTACTATCATGGCCTTGAGCGCAAATGCAGTATCCCAAGCAATGGGAATCGCCAACGCAGTGTGTTTCACGTTCACTACGGACGCGACCGCTGCTGTCAAAACGTACCTTCACTGCGGGTTTGTTCCGCGATTCGTGAAGTTCGCCAATCTGACCGATCGTATCGTCGATGAATACTTTGCGGGGCAAGCAGCAGATGCGGCTCTGCATCATGTCGCTGCCGGCACGATGACGTTGGTTTCTTCGGGCGGCATCACGCTCGAAAACAACACAGCCGTATCCGTCGCCCTGTCTGTCATCATGCCGGACAATACGCTCGTACTGAAGCCTGCTACCGGAGGCATCCAGTATGTGATGGGCTTCTCGGTGCCTGCCGCTTTGATGGTGGCGAGCAAGCAGTTTTCCGTACTGGCAATCGGCTAATTCAGCCAAGAATAGAAGGGGCTTCGGCCCCTTCTGCTCGCCATGTCATCAGGAGTACTTTCTATGGGCGGCGGCGAAGATGTGTTGCGGGTTGAGAAACTCGAAAATGGGTATGAGGTCGAGATCTGTGATCCAAAGATCATGGCAGCCAACCAAAAGCCGAAGTCGTCCTACGAGTCTCCGTGGAAAGGATACGCATTCACCACTGCAGCCGAAGTGGTAGCATTTATCAGTGAACATCTGGATTCTTTGAAGCCGCCGCCTGACGCGGACACCGAATATACGGAAGGGTTTAAGCAGGCATCAACCGAGGAGTAGCCCCATGAGCACAGCAATAGATAAACTCGCATCAAACCTGAACACGGATGCCGACGAAGCGCCGGGTGATTTGCCAGTAGTGGGAGAACGGCGCGTGCGTATCTTGCTTGAAGAGAATGACGGCATTCCCCCGACCGGGCAGTTCTTCGGTGCACAAGGCAAGGGGTATGTGCTTCGCCCAGGTGAGGAAGCCGACGTACCGATGTCCATTGTTAACATTCTGGACTCCGCTGTAATGTCCGTGCCTGTTGTCGATAGCGGTAAACGCGTGACGCACTACCGCGATCGGCTTCGCTTCCCGTATCGTGTGATCACTACGTCTCGTCCGGCATGAATCTTGGCGAGAAACTAGACGAACTTCGGAATAACCTGCTGCGTGATCGTAGCGATCTAGTAGCCGGGGATTCTGATTCGTTTTGGAGCGACGATTCTCTTCTGCGGTATATCAAAGATGGGGAACGTCGCTTCGCTCGCCAAACACTGCTGATTCATGACTCGACCACGCCAGAAATTTGCCAGATTCAGTTGCGTACAGGCGTACAAACATACCCCTTGCACCCGACAGTATTGAGTGTACTCTCCGCTCGCTTCGACACCAATACGTGGGATCTGCAACGTAGCGGGCACGGCCCCCTGCTGAATATCACCCCGCCAGAGTTGTTAACGTTCGACCCTACGGCGAACTTCAACGTGACCCCCGGCCCGCCGATCGCGTATTACACGGACGAGACATTGGTGTACAACCGCCAGGGGGGCGTCACGTACAGCACGTACCCGTTGCCGGACGCCGCATCGAACGGGAAGATTATTTACATGCGCGTGATTCGGTTGCCGAATTGTGATTACACTATAGATGCGCTGAATGATGAAACCGAGATCCCCGAGGATTACGAGTTGGACCCTTTGCATTGGGCCGCATACCGGGCGTTAAGTGGGTTCGACGCTGATGCCGGGGCTGCAACCACGGCGGATAAACACAAGACAGCTTTTGATCTCGCCGTGAAGAACGCTATAACAGAAACGAAGCGGAAGATATTTACCAATGTGAACTACCGCTTTGGTATGGCGGGTTTTTCTTGGGAGCGGTAGATGGCAAATCCCGCCCAAGAACGCGACCAGGATGTAGTGTCGTTCAAAGCCTTTTCGGGGCTGCGTAACGATCGCACCGCAGAGCGTTTCGATCTCGCGGATCTGGAGCTTGCCGTTAATGTAGACATCGACAACTCAGGGCGAGTCTCGCGCCGAGGAGGGCGCACTTTGATTTCTGCTACCGCCACCCATTCTTTATGGACATCAACCAGTGGGCTGCTTGGGTTGTACGTACAAGGGAGTACGCTATACCGCATGGGCACCAACTACGCTGGTACCGCCATTGCGACCGGACTTACTATTGGCCTGCGCATGTGGTACACGCAGGTTGGGGATCGTGTCTACTTTGGTAATGGTGCGCAGACAGGTATTTACGAAAATGGTGTAGTTCGTTCTTGGGGTTTGACAGTCCCCCCGCTGCCAAGTGTCACCGTGGGGAGCGGGAGTCTGCCAGCCGGCAAGTATCAGTATGTAACTACATACACACGTAACGACGGACAGGAGTCTGGTGCAGGGCTTGCTGCATACGTGACCGTACCCCTTGGGGGCGCGTTGGTATTCGGGTTAGCTGCATCGTCTGATCCGACTGTAGTAAAACAGAATCTTTATGTCAGCCCGCCTAACGGGGATCTTCTGTTCCTCGCGGGGTCTGTGGACAACGCTGTTTCCAGTACTACGTATTTCGGCGACACCTTGGAGCTGACGTACGATCTGAAAACTCAGTGGCTTTCCCCGCCCCCCAAAGGGCATATTGTCGCGTACTATCGCAGCCGTATGTTTGTTGGAGTAGGGGACACGCTATACTGGTCCGAACCCCACGCGTACGAGCTGTTCGATTTACGAAACTACCTGCAGCTCCAAGGGCGTATTACTTTGCTTGCCTCTATGGAGGATAAGGAACAGTACGATAGTGGGCGGAATAGCGGTTTTTTTGTTGGTACAGATCAGTCTTGCGGGATTTTAGTAGGTTCGATGGCCGAGGACTTCCATTATGTGCCTAAGACACGTTACGGGGCCATCTTGGGGGCAGTAGAATACGTAGACGGTTCTTTGTTTGCGGATAATGCTACCGGGGCACGAGATCTGCCGGTATGGCTTACGACAGAAGGTGTTTGCGTGGGAATGCCCCAAATGGAAATAAAGAACATTACGCGGACTAAGTACGGATTTACTGCGGCTGGAGAGGGTGCAGCCATCTTCCAGCCTGGTCCGAACCGCCTTATTTTACTTTCTACTTATTAGGAGACGATCATGGCACTTCGCTATAGCACGTACGTTCGCAACTTCATGGCTGGCATCGGCTCCTTCAAGGATGCGTTTCATAACGGTCGCATCGAGATCTACACTGGAGCGCAGCCTGCCAGTGCGGATGCGGCTGTAACAGGCACACTGCTCTGCACGATCACTAACAACTCGGGGGCCATCACGTATGAAGTGCTGTCGTCCGGTACAGTGACGCTGACAGGCGGAGCTGCAGGTTCAGTCAATACCATAACGGTTAATGGTATTGACGTTCTTGGTGGGGCAGTTGCTTACAATACTTCCCTGACGCAGACGGCGGCGGATGTTGCCGCGCAGATCAATAACTTCAAGGGCACGACCGAATATGTGGCGACTTCGGCGGGCGCGGTTATTACGATTACTGCGCTACCGGGTACGGGCGTTGCTCCCAACACTTTCGTTGTAGCATCTACCGTTACTACGATCACCAAGACAGATGCCAACATGGCGGGTGGTGTTGCTTCGGTTAACGGGGTGAAGTACGGCTATGCGGCGGCGGGCGTGATCTCTAAACTCGCATCGCAAGTCTGGAGCGGCGTAAATGCCGCATCGGGTACTGCGGGCTGGTACCGTGCTTACGGCAGTGTGACAGACGCAGGGGCGGTAGATACTAACTTGGTGTTCAGCCGCGAAGATGGAGCAATATCCACCAGCGGTGCAGAACTGAATCTGTCGTCTACAGCTATTGTGGCGGCAGCAACTACAACCATCTCCTCGTGGTCGCGTACTCTGCCTACTGCGTAAGGGAGTAGCTGGTGGCTGCAGATTCTGTACTAACCCTGCCGTTTATAACGGCACCCACAACCGCTGCGCGAACTGGAACAGCGGCTGTTTCCCGCATGGCAATCGTTGCGGCGGGCCAGGCAGGGGAAGGAGTAGCAGTACCCTTTCCCTATATCGTTGCTGCCGGTACAGGGGTTGTAGGGGTAGTAACTGACGGCGCGTTCAGTCCTTCAGTTCTGCTGCCGAGTATTATTGCTCGGGGGCAAGGAGCGTTCGACGGGGTTTCTGCGCAGACGCTGCTTCGTAAAATTGCTTCTGGAGCGGGCAGTACTTCAATACTTGGAGTTTCTGCACAGACGCTACTTGCTGTCCTTGCTTCCGGTTTTGGATACCCCTCTAATAACGGGGTCAGCGAAGTAACTCTATACCCAATACAACCAGTGGGCTTTGGTGGCCCTGGCATGGGGGCGAACTGCACAGCCGTTGTGATGCATACAGAAGCGCAGGGGTTGACGACATATAGCAACTTCCGATTTAACAGTTTCGGCAGGTTTAATGGTGCGTATTTGGCGGCGTCAGATACCGGGCTATACGTATTGGATGGTGCGGAAACCGATGCCGGTGTCAACATAGATGCGGCATTTCGTGGGGCCGTATTTGACTTCAATACTTTGCACTTGAAGAAAGTCGATCGTTTGTACGTTGGGTATCGTACTAGCGGCAATCTGTTGTTGCGGCTAACGACGGACGGTACGCAGGTGCGAGATTACCGCATGCAAGCCACAGGCAAGACCGGGTTTCACGGTAATTTTGTGCGCCTGGGAAAAGGTGTCGAGGCTCAGTATTTCCAGTTCGAGATTCAGAACATAAACGGAGCGGGGTTCGATATTGATATGCTGGAGTTCAAGCCAACCGTGTTGCGGCGGCGTGTTAGCGGGAATCATGCGTGAAACCGGACCTATCAGGAAGCGGGCTGAAGGAGATTTAGAAGCAGCGACCGACTATACAGGTTTGGCGCGTGTGCAATTAGGCATCTTGAAGAACCGGATGGCGTTTGCCGGGTTACAGGTTCTTTCACGACAGATTGCGTTGCCTGATGGTACGATCATACAGGTTCAGTCTGTGTTCGGGCAGGACACTATCCAGATAGAACCCCCCTTGCGCGCCCCCGCGCTTGCGCCCCCCGAGCGGCTGATTTCTCCTGAGATTCCTATCGACCCTGCTGCCGTTTGGACGTACACAACCACCGCCGTATCAGGCACTATAGTACGCCTGCTGGCGCGGGTACTCGCTTTTTCCGGAGGCGTAGTTGATACGTTGCGCGACATAACGTACGATTCCGCTGCGCCTCCTGCTAGTATTCTTGCACAGGCAGGCTCCTTCGTGAATCAAGATGCCACACGGCTTTTTGAGTTTACAAGCGGGACTATTGCAAATCCGAGTGTAACTCCCTATGTAATGAGGGTAATGTCCAAAGATGTGATCGTGGCGGAGTACTCCTATTTGTACACGGGGACTTTTATCGGGGCGCAAGCCGTCAATACTTTTTTCTCCAATGACGGTACAGAAGCAGTCATCGTATTGAACGGGACTCCGGTAATTATTCGCGTGGCGATAGCTGAAGTAGCTGGAGTAATGAGCATCACTGAACAATACCGTACTACGTTTATTGCTGGGGTTTCCAATTATGTGTCAGGGCACGTGGACCCTTTCGAGTTTGTGGTACTGCCTTTTGCTACCGCATTCAATTCTAACGTCCGTAGCTACCACATCGCTCCAGACATGCACTCTGTGTTGCTAGAGGCGGATAGCAATAATGTGGGGTTTGAGCAGTGGGTTATATCTGTTTCGCTGACGACCGGGGACATCTCTTTTCGGCAGAACTTGGATGTGACCACTCCGGGTTTCTTCCTGGACCCTTACCCTCTTTTGCTTCCAGTATTTATGGACTTCGTGTATGCAGGGAGCGATTCTGTGTACTCATTGGTAGTGTGGCTTTCCGAAAATCCAGCAGATTCTATCAGGACGGGGCGGGTTACTTTGTTCCTGAATGGTGCTATTGCATGGACGTTTGGAATTGATTCGGGGCTGACTGTTGGTATACCTCAAATGTACGAACAGTCGCGGCTTAATGTTTCTGCTGATGGCACCAAGTACTCTTTCGTGATTCAGACGCGAGATCCGGCTTCGTCTGTACTTCGGCGGATAGATTACTTTCAGTATCGGTCGGGGGAAACTAATGTGAGCTACACGGGGACGATGGTCGCTGCCGCAGGGGTTAACCCACGCCATGCCAGTAGAGTAGCTACTTCGGCTAGTGGAAATGCTGCTGTTGTTCGTGGGATCACCGCGCTTGACAGTGCGCACATTGGGTACATGAAAGATGACGGGACGTTTGCACTAACTACTATGACGGGAGATGTATATCCCTCCGCCGTTACCCTGCCTACGTATCCAGTGTCGCAAAAAATCGGGAAGGATTTTTATTTTCCGCAACCGTACAGTAGCTACCAGATATCTCCGGCGGCGGGGCAGTCAGTTATTAACGGGGTAGCAGATCCTTCAGGGAGTAAAACATTCAGCTACAAAGGGCTCCCTGCTGTTCCTAACACCCCCGTTCCAGTGACGGGCTATCTAGGGCATCAGAACTATTCACACTAGGGTAAACTAGCAGAAAGCAAGGAGTAAAACATGGCTCTGACTGCCAACACAGATGTCGGTAGCGTAACACTGATTACCACTCAAGCTGTTGCTCCGACTATCCCGGATGCTACGCAAGGCTTAGTTGTTGCGGGGTGGAGTAGTGCACAGGCGTATGCAAGACAGGCATATCAAGAGGCGCTTGATTTTTTGCATGTACTACAGTCTCTATCGGAGAATATCGCTGCGATTCCTTACATAAATACGAATCTCGCCAGCGTTTCGCTGAATCTGGAAAAATTTGATCTGTTGCTAGGTGAACTCCCTGCGAATCCCTCAGATGTGTACTTCTACGCGGAGGGTTCCGATTATTCTTCGCTCCTGCTTACTTCCGTTACGGACTTACTCAAACTGTGGGTAGGAGGGGCATCCACCGGGATAAGCCCAACTGTCGAGGCAGCGATTTGGAGCCGCGAGCAAGCACGGGAAATAGTTGCGTCGAACAAAAAGAAAGTGGAAGTCGTCAAGCAGTTTGCTGTGCGCGGGTTTATAAAGCCCCCTGGGGCTTTTGCCGTGCAGCTACTAGAAGCAGAGCAGCAAGCCCAGGATAATATCATCTCGGCGTCTCGGGATATCGCTATCAAACAGGCGGATCTGGAGCAATCCAATCGTCGGTTTGCCCTCGACCTAGCGTGGAAGGTGGAGCAAGGGTTGATGCAGTACCGTTCTGATCGGCAAAAACGTCTGCTGGAACACGCGAAGTATTTACAATCCTACTTGATTGACATTTTCCAGGCTAAATTGGCTGCGTACAACGCTGACGTTTTGGCATATGGGACGCGTATCAATGCGGAAGTGTCTTTGCATCGGGCAGAAATTGACCGCCTGATTGCAGAAGCGAATCTGCGGCTCGAAACCGCAAAGACTAACTTGCAAGCTATGATTCAAAAGGTGCAGCTACTGGTGGAAGATGCAAAGGCGGGGGCACAGATTTCAGCGCAGCTTGCTGCTGCAGCACTCTCTGCTGTTAATCTTTCCGGAGGGCTTCACGATTCGTCGTCTAATGCTGCGACGACCAGTGCTTCTTCACAGGCGTCTGTATCTGAGAGTGTCGGGTACACTGGACAAGCAGTCTATTCGTACACCCCGCTGTCGTAAAGGAAACCATCATGGCCGCTATGCTCCCTTATTTTTCCCCCTTCTCGCCCATTGCACCCCCTTCAGGTACGGCCCGTGCTAATTTGGCAGCGGTGGCTTCGGGTGCTACCAAAGATATTGCGGAAGCCCCTACGGCGGGCGGCAAACTCGGCATTGCTACTCGCGGGGCGCTTGCTTCGATTCCTGCGTATGTGTCCGGCGAGTTTCAGGATACGGTGATGCCTGCCGTTCACCAGGTTGGAGACTTTGCCCGTGCTTTAGCCTTCGGAGCACCTGATGCGCCAGTAGCTGCGCCGGTAGCTGCGCCGGTAGCTGCGCCAGTAGCTGCGCCAGTAGCTGCGCCAGTAGCTGCGCCAGTAGCTATGCCTACCAAAATGTTGCCTGCGTACTCTGCTCCGGCAACACAGGAACCGATCAGGGCGGCAGGGCCGACAGGGGCTCTGCCCCAAATGCAGAACCCGATTGTAACGGGGATAGATCAACAAACCGCGTATGCGGCACAGCAACGAAATGCAGTAGCGAGGGATGCTTTATATTATGCACGCATGGCTTCTCCGTCAGGAGACAATGCGGGCTATGCTCTGGCGCAGTTTCTGCATGCCCTGCCTGGATTGTCAGGACAGAATAATTTCGCCACATTGCAGAGTCAAGGGGTGACGGGAGCAGCCGCGAATGCGGCACACGTACAGGCAGCGCAACTGGCAGCCGGAGCGCATCTTGCAGGAGCGCAGACGGCGGCGGGCGCGAGCATGATCAATGCGCAGATGGCGTCAGAAAATATCCGTAAGATGGGCACACCGACAATCGTGGATACGATTGTCAACCCCGATCCCGCAACCCGCCCCTTCGCGCCGATGATTCCGATTCAGGGCATGCTGCGTCTGGACGATAATGGAGTTCCTCGGGCGTACACCAATGATGGCAAGCTGTACGAGAAGGCTACCACTGCTCCTTTGCCGGGGCATGTGGAGTACTTGCGCAATCACCCCGAATTTGCCGCGCAATTCGACAGAACGTATGGTGACGGTTCGTCTAAGAAGATTCTCGGAAAATAAATGGGTGATACAAATCCTTTTGATGACCCGAAGTTGGGGGCGGATCTTGTTACCAAAAATCCGTTCGATGATCCCAACTTAGGCGCACCACGTGGCGTTTTTGGTGAGCTTGGCACTGCTCTGAAACGCGGGGCCCTTGTCGATCTACCCACAATGGTAGGTAAGGGGCTGCAATACACAGGCGATGCGGGCGGGGTTATTCACGACTTTGGGGCAGACATCGTAAAGTCTGCGGAAGCTCGCGGTATGCAGCCAGGTAATGTTCTGCAGCCAGAACAGCACGGCGCGGTCGTAAACGCGTTGGCGGCTGGAGCACAGATGGTTCCTTCAGTTGTGGCCCCTGCGGCAGCGGTTGCAGGCGCTATCGCGGCTGCGCCGGTATCTTTGCCTACCTTGGCGGCTACGGCGGTCACAGCGGCGGGTGTAGCGGCTCCCTTTGCCATGCAGGCAGGACAAGAAACCCTCGAAAAAGGCCGGAAGGTCGGGAACATTCCAGAAGATACGGTGAAGAGCGCAGCCCGCATGAATGCAGGGCTGACGTTTGGAACACAGTTTGGCGTGGGCATGGTCGGTGGACAGATGCTCGGGCGCTCGGCTTCTGCAATCGGCAACTTGGTGAGTAAGGAAGCCGCACCGCTGGCCGAGCGTACTATGGCCGAGCTGGTGGGATCTGGAGGGGTTATCAAACCTTTCCTGAAGCAACTCCCTGAGTCGGCAGCAGAAGCGACAGCACTAGGGGCGGCGCAGGCTGCAGGGTCTGCCGCTATTGAGCGTTCTGCCGGGATTGACACACGGAGCCCCTCGGAAGCAGCGGGGGAGTCGATCCCCGGTATGCTGGGACTTACGGCAGTTATGTCTCCGTTCGGGCTGGCAGGGCGTGCGGTACGAGCCGCGTCGTTACATTCACGGGCGGAGGCGCTGGCGAATAAAGACACGCACCCAATTCTGCGAGATCAGCTCGCCATGCAGTACTACAAGGAGCTGAATAAAGTAGATCCTCAAGCCGCACAGGCTTTCATCCTGAATGCCGAGACGGCTATCAAACACAAAATACCGTTGCAAGTGGACAACGGGCTGTTCCAAGAAGGAGCGGTAATAAGTCCGCAGGAGAAGGCCCGGAAAGATGCTTTAGCGAAGGGCGATAATTTGGAGATGGCCCCGGCGACGGCTGTGCCCCCAACAGGGGATGCTACAGGGCACTTGGAAACGCAAGCTCTTAGCCGTGCTTCTGTCGTGGAGCAGGCGATCCAGAAGAAGCAAGCAGAAGATAATCAGGAACAGTACGTGCATGCGCACGATCAAATTGTTGCGGAACTAAAGAGTGCGGGCATTACACCCTCCGAAGCCATGCCTTTTGCCGCGTTCAAAAAGTTCATGAGGACGGAAGCGAAGAAAGCAGGAATGACTCCTGATAATTTGACTCCTGCGTATTACGAGGGTATGTGGAAAACATACCAAGCGCATGTGATGGAGCAAAACATCCAGAAGGGGCATGACTTGGCGGCAGAGCCGGTGCTTAACCAAGGGAACAAGCCTCTTGTTGACAACACCAATGCTGTGATGCGGGAGCCGACTGCGCTTGAACTTGCGTTACAGGATGCGCAGAAGCGCAAGGAGACAGGACTCGCACACACGCAACGGGAACGAGAGTTAGAGCGTATCAGGGCGGAACAGACAATCGCCATTCAGAACCGGACCAGGGGGGCGGAGTTGGCGGATGCTGCCGAGAAAGGCATGGTCCCCCCTGATGCGCAAGTGTTGCCGAGTCGTCCTGCCGAGATCATCACCGAGCTGCGGGCGACGAAGCCCGACGAGATGAAAAATCTGCCGCCCAAGATCGTGCAGGAAGTAACCAAAGCGGTAGCTGGCAAAGAATCCTACGATGCGCAGATGCAAGCTCTGCGAGAATTAAGGGATAGTAAGAAAACCAACACGATATCTTATGAGCTGCTGGATAAGCTGCACGAAAAGCTGAATCCTAAAGGAGTCGAAAATGCCCTTTCAGAGCAAATCGCAGCAGCGGCTGTTGTTCGCCCAGCACCCGAAAATAGCGCAGCGGTGGGCGAAGGAAACGCCAAACCCGAAGTCGTTGCCGGCCAAGAAGCCCCAGCAAAAGGGAATGGTAAAAAAACCATAGGTCGGCCAGAAGGCAGCACTGATGATCGGCACACGATTGGACCTCCTACGGAAGTCAGCGAGTTGGTGCCTTACACGCGCACTCTTGCTGATTGGAGCCGTAATAGTCGTGATATTTTTGCCGAAAAGCAATGGTGGCAGGATCTCGCATGGGCGCTACGCAACCCCGAATCCAAGATCGGTAAGGAGTTATTGGAGAACGGCAAGTTCACCGACGAGCAGATGGGCCTGGCGCTACAGAAGGACGAACGGTATCAAGCACAGGACAAACTGTACGAGCAGATGCGCGTCGAACGTGATGCACGTTTGCAGAGTTTGGCCCTGGCCGAATCCCTATCGGAAATGCAACCCGAAAAGGCTAAGAAGATATTCAGTGACGCTGAAGTGGAGAACATAATCGCTGAAGGTGGGTTTGGGCTCGACAAGGCGGGTAAAACAGACCAAGCGTTTATAAAGTGGTTTGGCGGCAGCAAAGTTGTGGATGCTTCAGGGGAACCTGTAGTGATGTACCACGGCACGGACACAAAATCAGATTTTGCTACCTTCAAACGTAGCCCTCGCGGTATTTTCTTCACAGAAGATCCTGTGGATGCGAGCAGTTACGCCACAATGGAGGGCGTAGAGAATGCGCGTGTGGTGCCCGCGTATTTGAAAATCGAGAACCCATATGTCATGACGGCGGCAGACATTGCGCAGAATAAAGCAGCGGACATGCAGGGGTTTGGAGCGTTACGGCGTTTTCAGACGGGTTTATTCGGGCTGGCGCAAATGGCAGGGCATGATGGCATGCAATACGGGGGTGCATGGGTAGTGTTCGATCCAAAAAACATTAAATCATCCGTGGGGAATAAAGGAACGTATGATAGTACTAGCAGTAACATTCTAAATAAGGAGCGCAGTGGGGGCGGCTATCTAGGGGCTGCTGTGCTTCCTTTAGCAAGTGAGGGGTATCTTTCTGCAGATCAAGTGCTGCAAAAACTGCAGCCTTTAGTGACTGCCCCGGAATTGAAACGTACCATCGCGGATTTGCGGGCTTTATCGTTGAGCACCACAATTAGCCGTACGAACCGCGACTTTTTAGGCTCAAACGGAGAATCCAAAGCGGGGATGTACAGCCCCAACTTCGACCATATACTTATCGGTAAGGGGGGTATGGATGCGGAAACGATTGTGCACGAACTGGTGCACGCGGCTGCGGAAGCAAAACTCCAACGAGCGATTACCCAGCAATTAGGTATTCTGGAGGGCTCGGTTGATCCACATTCTTTGTCGGCTGCCGATATGAAACAGGTGCGCAATCTCCGCGATCTGATGGATATATATCAGGAAGCCCGTGATCGTGCGCGTACTGCTGGGGAAGATCATTACGGATTGAACGCCGAGCGGAATCATCTTTCTGAGTTTGTTGCGGAAGTACTAAGTAACAAAGCTCTACAAGATTTTCTTCGTACGGACAAGTCGTTGTGGACGCGGTTCATTGATTTCATCAAGAACACGCTCGGGCTAAAAACGAGTCCCGATGTGCTAGACAAAGCCCTTGCGTTGTCGAAGTCTTTCATGAGTGGGGAAAAACCCGCGCCGGGGCCGTCTCTTAATCGCTTCGAGCGTTCCCCAAGGGACGCAGCCGAACAGACAGATCAGATAGTTTCTGGTGTCAGCGCGTTTGTAGATAATTTGGCGCAGAAAGGTAGCGCAATCGTCACAGCTCAGCATCTGGCTTGGACTTCGCTGAATCACATCAAGCAAGTATTCGCTGGTATTCTGCCGGAACCGTGGGCACCCGCACTGCATAACTACATCGCGGCGAAAGATTCTGTAGCAGCCATGATCAAGGAGCGCAACCATGCAGGGGGTAAAGTCTATGAAGCGATGCGAACCCTCGACCCCAAGGCGGAGGATGCGCTTTATCGGGCTATGGGGGAATCAACTCGCCTTAGCATCGACCCGCGCATTCCTTTCGAGGAGCAGCCCCGGCTGGACGCTTCCGACCGGCGAGCGTACAACCGCATCAGGGACGCTTATAACGTTCCGGGGGTAAAAGAGGTATACGATCGCGCAGCCGAGCACAACCGGCAGGACTACGATAATGAACACGCGGTGCTCATTCGCAACCAAGCGTACTTGGCTGGGTATGATCCTGCGCTGCTGGCGAAAATAGATGTGACTAAAGGGTTAAGTCCTGAAACAAAAGCTGCATATCAATGGTTAACTGATCGTCCTCCTTCTGTGCTTGGGGCCGAGGATATTCGTACCGCAGCACGGGCCACCCTGGCGTTCCACCAAGAGCGTACGCAAGGGCCATACTTTCATCTCGGACGTAGCGGGGACTACTATGCCCGATTCACAATTAAAGATACCCCCGAAGCTCGTGCCGCTGCGGAAAAGATGTTCGGTACAACGGGAATGACTGATACCCGCCGCGTAGGCGTGGACGATCTACATGTGTTTGCGCGGTTTGAAAAAATTGGGGAACAGGCAGCAGTGGGAAGGCAGCTAGAAGCCTTGGGTGCTGCAGGTCATCTTGAACCTGGCTGGCAGAGCGGGTTGTTGGCGAAGAACTACAATAAATTAGACACAGCAGCACCTTCCTTCATTCACAGTATGATGGCCCGTATCGACACAGATACACGGCTAAGCCTCGACCAACAGGCGGAATTCAAGGATACGCTGCGCCGGATGTACATAGAGATGTTGCCAGAAACGTCTGCATCCAAAGCCTTTGCTAAGCGGCAACATGGCGGCGTAGCAGGGTATGATGCGGATATGGGGCGCAGCTTCGTCAAACGTACGTTGTCATCCTCGTATTTTGTTGCGCATAACGGTGTACGGCCAGAATTGGCGGCTGCTGAAGGTATGTTCCGGCAGGGGGTCGCAGCGTTAGCGCAAGACGGTCCTTACAAGGACAACAAGAAAGCTATCGTTGCTCAAGCTATTCTAAATGAACTACACCAGCGGCAAGCAAACGAGATGACCCCGATTAACTCTCCGGCACTGGACGGTGCGAGCGCCCTTGGGTACTCGTTCTATCTGGCAGGTAATCCCGCGTTTATTCTCTCCAACTTATTTCAGCCAGTGCAGCTTACGTTGCCATATTTGGGAGCTAAACACGGCTTCGTGAATTCTTCCAAAGAGATGTTTAAGGCGTCGAAGCTCTCATGGAATATCATCAAGGACACGATCGGTGACGGTTGGGTAGGCGGGGGGTGGAAGGGTATTCTGGATGCGGACATCAGCATCGACAACTCCAAGGCATCTACCGGAGAAAAGGCATTCCTGAAGGCCGCTGTAGCATCGGGGCAGGCCGAGTGGACCCAGGCGCATGAATTAGGGCGTGTTGCTGAAGGGGGCAATCAGACGGTGAACACTGCCGCGAAGCTGGGCGGTTCTCTGCTGCATTACTCAGAGGCGGTCAATCGCATGACAACGGGGCTAGCTGCGTTCAATCTGGAGATGAAGCGTACAGGGGACCAGCAGAAAGCGATCGACTTTGGCATTCAAGCCATCAAGGACACACAGTTCGATTACAGCCCTCACAACAAAGGGCGCATGCTAGGCAAGCACGGGTTCTTTGGGCCGTACACTCCGCTAGTGACACAGTTCATGCAATTCAATATCCAAACATTGGAATTGCTGGGGCGACTCGGCATGAAGGCCTTGAACAACGACTCCCCTGGTGCTCGGGCAGAAGCTCTCAAGACTATGGGCGGGATCATGGCAACCACTACGGCGCTCGCGGGCACGCTGGGTCTGCCGTTCGCCGGGCTGGTATCTGCAGCATACAACAATCTGCTGGGGAGCAAGGACCAGCCTGTTGATATGGTGGCGGACTATCGTAACTGGTTGACCGATATCTTCGGCAAAGACGCAGGAGAGATTATTGCTCACGGAGGGCTAAGGGCGACCGGCGCGGACTTTGCCAGTCATTTAGACTTCGCCAACATCGTACCGTTTACCCAATTCCTGAACGATCGGCGCAAGCTGAAAGACAGGTTTGACGCAGGGGCTTTTGCGATGATGGGACCAGTAGTCGGAGCAGGGGCTGGGATAGCTCTTGGCGTAAATGACATCGCCAACGGGGATATCATGAAAGGCTTGGCGAAAGCTCTGCCAAGCGCCCTGAAGGGCCCGGTCAAGGCCGTGGACCTCGCTAGCAATGACTACCACGACGCCCACGGCAATAGGCTGCCTATAAATGCAACTCCGTGGGATATTGCTGTACAAGCCGCGAACTTCACACCAACACAAAAAGCTGAACAGGGCGAAGCGCAACGCAGTGTGAATACTACGGCTACGCTACTCAAGCAGCGGGCGGCGGATCTCCGCGAGCATTTTGCAAATGCAATGGAGAAACAGGACTCAGCAGGAATGGCGGATAATATCCAGCAGATCACTGCGTTCAATACGGCGAACCCTGACTACGCGATACGCAATTTGGGAGGCATTTTGAAGCAACGCGCAATCGAACGGGCTGTCGGGGTAGAAACAAACGTAGAGGGTAAAGTCAGACAACTGCCGAGGCTTCAAGCTGCTGCTCGGTTTGCTAACATAAGAGGAATGCCATGAGCACAAATTTTGATTTGAATATCTTGCAAGGCAAGACGTTGATTCGTGTCTATCGTTTTGAGGCGCTCCCTATCGTCTACAAACCGATCACAGGGATCACCAAGGCAGCACCGGTCAGTATTACAGCGGTTGCGCACGGTATTCCGGAGGGTTGGCGGGCAGCGGTGGTGTCTGCATTAGGCATGACACAAATCAATGCCACGAATCGCCCGCTACGGGACTCAGACTTTCACAAAATCAGTGTTACTGATGTCAATACGGTGACGATCAACGACATCAACGCGGCGGAGTTTTCCACATATGCATCCGGGGGGTACCTGGTCTACAATACGCCAGTAGACTTGACCGGGCTTTCTGCCCGCATGACGATTCGGGATCGCATCGGGGGCACACTGCTCGCGTCATACACCACGGCTACCAGTGAATTTGCCATCGACTTGACGGCTAAGACGATCACGCTGACAGTCGCTGCATCGGTGACGGCAGGTTACTCATGGCTGACGGGTGTGTACGATATTGAACTATTTACTTCCGGGGGCACACCAGTCGTGTACCCGCTGGCCGCTGGCAGTGTCACCGTGTTTGACGAAGTGACTACGTAATGGCCGATTTTGACTTCCCTGTTGATGTGTACGTTGTCAGACCTCTGGCGGATGTGACTTCTTTCGCCCCTCCTGTTACGCGGGCGATGCCTGCACCGACTATCGCGGGGGTACGCACAGATAATAGTGGTTTGGACATGTATGGGTTTCGCCATACTGGCGATGTCACCGTCGATTCACAGACATACCTCGCACCATGAACACCATCCTGGTAGAAGGGCAGAATAACTTCACTACTACGGTAGAGGAACTTCGTGCGCCTGAGCGATGCCTCGCCAATAGCCTGCGAAGGGTCGCTAATCCGCTTGCGTATCCGTGGATGGCCGACAGCATTGTTCCTCCCCTGCAGTCTGACGCAAACGGCGCGACTGCCGGAACTATCGGCATTTTCCCAGGTAACTACTTCATCAACTTTTGGGATCCAGCAGACCGCTCTTTCACACCCTCGCAATCATCGTCTGCCGTTCTGACCAATCTCCCCACTGTCTCTTCTAATCGGTGGGCCGGTGTTGCAGTGCGGTGGAACGGACTCGGAAGCGGGTATGTTGCGTACTGCCTCCCTATATACGGGCTTTTTTTCTTGGAACGCTGGGATTCGGGCGCGTCCGTTGTTTTAGGCACGGCGTCCGGGACGTTTAATGAGGGGGATCAGATTTCCCTGCTGGTGAACGGTAGCACGCTACAAGTGATGCACGGCAGCACCATTGTACTGATAGTTTCTGACGCTACGTACTCTACAGGACAGCCCGGAGTTTTCTACGCTTATGGGGGTGGTGGCCCTACATACCTGTCAGATTGGCAGGGGTGCAGCGGTGCGGTCACAGCAGCAGTGCCAACTTTGCTTTCTGTTGTGTCCCGCATGGGCCATGCAGGAGTGGGCACGTTCGACATTCCGCTGAGTCTTTCGTCGATAACGAACGAACCCCGCCGTAAGGGGGGTAACTCTTCGTCTTATGTTGCTGATGACATAATGACTTTGGTATTTACGTTCGATGGCCCTGTGTACTCAGGAACTTTCGCAGTCGTTGACGCAGCCGCGTTCACTTCGGGCGCTCAGTTTGTCGGTAATACAGTCTTAGTCACGCTCCCTCCCATGCAGGATCGGCAGTACATTACGGTGCGCAGCCTGAACATAAATGGAACCGGAGTAGCTTCGGTCCGATTCCGCCGTATGTGGGGTGATGTAGATAACAGCCTGTCGGTAACTGCTTCGGATGTGGCGCTCATTAACGGACATACGGGGGAAACACTCACTAACGCGAACTGCATGTACGACTGCAACGTTGATGGCGTCATCGGTACTGGCGCAGCAGAAACAAGCGGCGGGAGCAGTGTTGTAATGCACGCCTCTACTCTGCCTATCATCTCGTCCCGCCGCTATCACAATGGGTGGCCGTTCGACATTGTGTTAGATCAGACGGCGCTGATCGGGGGGTCTGTTACGGTCGAACCGCGCATGACCACTCCGGACGCAACCGCAGGCTCTTTCCCGGACTCCTACAACGGTGCTCCGATATCTTCAACCATCGTGTTTACTCTTGATGTCCCGGTCACTACGGTAGGTACGCCCACTGCAGTTGACAGTCTAGGCAACCCTTACGGCTCAGGTATTTCGGCACATGCAGACGGAAACAATGCTGTCGTCGTAATCGACGACTGTGCAAACGCAAAACGCGTGACCGTTACTCTTCCCGGCATCAATGGGACGACGACACTCTCTATCAACATGGGCTTCCTGATCGGCGATGTGAATAACTCAAGAGCAGTGAATATCTCCGACCTGAGTGCGTCGCATCTCCGGGATGGATTCACTGCGTTCAAGCCCGACCTGGTGTGTTTTAAGTGTGATCTGGATGGAGACGGAACTATCTCTAGTGGTACATCCCCGACAAAAGGGATTGACTCCAATGACTTGTATTCCGGTATGTCGATATGATTACTTCCACCGAGCGGGTCAAAGGCTACTTCACCACCGTTGAGGTGATGCTCCCACCCAAACTTCCTGTCGTGCTCTCAGCTCTCTCGCGGCTGACGCACGGTAGCGTCGGTACGTTCGACAACGCTCTGACGGTTGGTACGTTGGCAACAATGCCGTCCGTAGAACCCCGCCGTGTGGGCGGCGCAGAAGGTACAGGCACATTTCTACTGGTGCTGACCTTCGACAAGCCCGTCACATCTGGCGCGTACTCGATTGGCGACGGCTATGCGGAAATCGGCACTGTCACTTATGCAGGCAACCAAGCCTTTGTGCCGCTTACCAAGGTGCACGACTTCCAGTATGTCTCTCTGTTTGGCAGTAACATTAACGGGAGCGGCAGCGGAGCTGCACTGCTTTTGCGCGTAGCTTTTTACTACACAAAAACTAAGCGTACCCCGACAGGTACGGGGTACTTGACCAATACATCGGATATCCTTTTGCTGAACGCCGGGATAGGCCAAGCTCCCAACGCGAGCAACTTCAACATCGACGCTAACTGCGACGGGGTGTGTAGCGGATCAGGCACGACGATTACGGGCGAGCGTTTTCGTGTTACTTCCGGCTTGCTTGATTCTACGTTCCCGCAGTGGCGCTCCCGCAAAGTGCACGGCCCCGGCGGGGTCAATATCACTATCGACAGGCTGATGACAAACGCCTTGGCGGCCTTCAACACCGTACTGCCTATTGTCGAATCGCGTGCGGGACGTGCCCCTACTGATCCCCGGTTCCCGTGCTCACACAAAATCATCGTGCACTTCAATGGTATTGTCACTGCCATCGGCGGTTGCACATTCACGAATAGCGTAGGGCGAGCCGTAGGCAATACTAGCTGTGTTATCAAGCTCAACACCGTTGAGGTATCCCTTACGAATGTTTACGATCACACGTGGGGTGTAATCACCATCACCGGCATTGTCGGGCCATCCGTAGGGTCGTTCGCTGGGCATGTCGGGTTCAATATAGGTGACTGCAATAACTCATTAACCTACACTTCAACAGATATCAGCGCGCTACGAGCGCGTAACGGGTGGGCCATTTCATACAGCTCCCACATAGCTGACTTGGATACTAACGGGAGCATCATCAGCTTAAATAATGGCGATCCTGATCTCGATGGCAACTACCAGAACGCCTCCAGTATAACTTCGACGGGTTATGGATTAAGTGCCGTAGCACAGGTACAGTTTGTAAAGTCTGATCCGACGCACCCGCTCATGGGTGGTAATTGGGCAGTGATCAATATATTCCCCCCTGATGCGAGAGTAACTGCGCCCATTAACGGAACACTTTTGGTAGAGCCACGCGACGGGGGGCAGGACGTAGCTGTTATGGTTTACTGCGCGGATACTGCCAACCGGATTCAGTCCGTGACCGCCACAGACAGTCTCGGGAACACGTATCCTGTAACTTTCACCATCGACTTCAACACCAATTTCGCAAATCAAGATGCCGGAACTTGGTTCTGTTTTTCCATTGCAGGCATACCAAACAACCGGCGCGTCGCCTTAGCTATAGTGGGCATGAACGGAATTTTGGACTACACATTCAACTTCGGCGTGCTGTACGGAGATGCTGATTTAAGCAATACTGTTGATGCTGCGGATGTGGCAGCAATCAATGCGCACTTCGCTAATCCTGTCGGATTGCCCAGTTACCAATATGATTTGAATTGCGACGGGATTGTAGATGCGACGGATGCCGCTATCGCAACAACCCACTTGGGCGAGACGCTTAACCCATAAGTAAGGAATGGACATGAACCACCAAGTAGAGCGCCGCGCTGGGTACGTTGAAGTTGATCAGGACACCATCAGGGATATCCAAAAGCACATAGCGGAAGAGTCCTCTCTGTTTCGCTCCGTTAAGCTGGCGTCTGCTGTGTTCGCCACGCTGATAACGGTTGTCGCGTGGGTACTTGTGGACAAGAACAACGACATCAAGGCTTCGCAGGTAGAGTTCAAGGCGATGCAGGCGGTAATCAACCTCCACTCGGTTCAGCAGAGCGAGACATTGACGATCCTGAAAGCTACTGTGGAAGCGACGACTAAGACTGCTGATCGCCTGGAGCGCCATCTTGACTCTGTTGCGGGGCAACGCAGATGATCGAGCTATTGCACACACTCAAGCCGGACCTGGATTTTTGGGAAGGGCTTCTTGTTGCGATGCTGGTTGCGGGAATCGTTCTTGTCTGGATGGCAAGCCGGAACCCTGACAACAAGTACAACTTCAGGGACGTGATGTCTGACGAGATTACTGGCAAAGCGAGCTTCCGCAAACTTGCTGGTCTTGTCGCCCTGATTGCAACAACTTGGGTTTTCCTACGCATGACGGTCTACAATAAATTGCCTGAGTGGTTTGGGCAGTTCTACTTTGTCACTTGGGCCTTGGTGCTGATGGTGCCTAAGCTGGCAGAGAAGCTCGCTGATATCGTCGCCGCCATAATCACGCGGCAAGTTCCTGCCCCGCCGCCTCCTACTCCACCACCTACTGAGACTCCCCCCCAATGATTACCACTGAGCAGTATTTCGGCGCGAAGATTCAGAGTACGGAGTGCACTCTGGAGATGCTGTCGAATGCATTGATACTTCTTTCCCTCGCCAACCTCCTGCTGTTTGTCGCGTTCAACGCGGGAGCCTACGGCAATGAGATCGACCCCGATACCGGCACGCAGATTTCCGGAGCTAAGGGCGGAGCGGGCGATGGGGGTTTCCGGTTGAGCACGACAAAGACAGGAGCGGTGAGCAGTACGCATCGCCGTGCACAGGGTATCGACATATACGACCCACAGAATAAGCTGGACGCATGGCTGACGGATGCTACACTGATGGCGCACGGGCTGTTCCGTGAACATCCAGATGCCACTAATACATGGTGCCACCTACAGAGCGTCCCGCCGGGGAGCGGACACAGGACTTACAAGCCGTAGAGCAGCGAGCATTTGAAGCACTGATGTACCAGCGTTTTCAAACGCTAGGCGTGTGGAACTTCCGTAAGAACCAGAACGGAAACTACGCGCACCGTTCAATGAAGCTGGCATGGTTCGCGTGGCAAGCCAGCGGAAGGCAGGAGAGATGAAATGTATGTGCTGATTATTTTCTCGTTTTACTTGAGCGTCGTTGCTGCACCGCTGGCCGGATCGGAAGTCATCCCGTCCAAGAACTACTACGCTGTACCACCGACAATGGCTGCGGCTGAATTCAGCACGCAGATTCGCTGTGAGGAAGCTGCCGCCAGAACCATCGCCGCAATGAAGGTGCTGGCACAGCCGATGGTGCTTTCTGTCGGTTATACCTGCAACCGCAAGATCACTTAGGAGATCCACATGAAGATCCGTGAAGCACTCAACAAGATTTTTGTATGGGGCGACAGTCACCGTAAGGCCGCGATGGGCATCATCGTTTTCCTGATCGGCTTCGTCATTGGGAAGTTTTTCTGATGCCTTGGACGCTCCTGCTCAATCGCTATGTGTTGGGCGCCCTGGCAATTGCCGCATTGGTAGCGTTCCTGGCTTACCAGAAGGACGCGTATGACGACAGACGACGAGAAGAAGGTGCTGCCCCCTACATCACCGCCATTGTCAAACAAAAAGAAGAGGCAGCAGCCCAACTATCTGAGAAGATCAACGAGAATGCCCGTCGTGAAGAAGCCGACAGGCAACGTGCCATAACCAATCAAAAGGACTACGATGCGATATTATCCGACTATCAAAAGCGCCTTGCTGATGCTGATGCTAAACGCCGCGCTGATGGGCTGCGCTTCAACGTCGAAAGACGTGGGGTCTGTGGTGATAGCGCCGGAAGCCAAGCCAGCGCCAGTGCCGGAGCAACTCAAGACGTTCCCTTGGAAATCCGAATTCCTGATGCGACTGCAAATGCTCTTTTTGCCCTCGCCATCGAAGCCGACGAACTAAGGGTGTGGGCAAAGTCCTGTCACGCCTTCGTTAATCAGAGCACACCATGATTATCGTCGTATACTGGTCCGGTCATTACAACCCCTAAAGGAGATACATCATGGCAAGTCCGAACATCATGCAGCGCGTCAAAGACAGCCAGGGCGCGTTGCTGCTCCAGACAGTACCAGGCAGCTTCAGTGATTATCGTGTGTTTGCAGCCTCTGCAGCCGAATCCCACACTGTACCTACAGGGGTCAAGTGGTGTGTGGTGACGCCCAGCGTGGACACATACGTTAACCCTACTGCGGCAGCGGCTGTTCCTGCAGCGGATATTACAGACGGCACTGGTCCCATCTACTGCCCCGCTCGCGTACCTACGTATGTCCCTGTGGTTCCCGCGAGCACTCTGTCGGTCATTGCGACGGCGGCAGGTATTGTGTCACTATACTTCCACACTTAGCCTTTGCCCGGCGTAACTCCTCCGAGGGGCGAAGTTAAGGGCACGGTCTGTAAGCCGTGCCCTATTTCTTCGGGAATTCGATATTCCGATCTGTGGCCTGTGGTGCGTCATCAATTTCTATTCCATATGCTGCCACTTGCGCATTGAGCGCAGCAATCTTCGCATCCCTCTCCGCGAGCTGGGTTTCAAGTTCGGTAATTTTCAGATATGCAAACTCTGGCGACTGCGTGACGACACGCTTTAGTTGTGATTTGTTGCTCATGCTGGCGGCTCGATTGCGAGTGCGGTCAGTGGCTTCAAGGGCTGCGATAGTTTCTTGCACTAGAGGCGTGTTCTCAAAGATTGTGAGTTTCCACGCATAAATCAGTTCTTTATTGCTCATTTCTTATCTCCTGCGGCCTGTGGTGCGATCATGTGCGTTTGTAGTTGCGCCTTGAGCGTGGCAATCTCCGCATCCTTCTCTGCTATGCGCTGGCGTAACGCATCACAAGCAATTGACTCACCGCGTACGGCTGCGGATATCGTGGCATCCTTGGCGGCAATCTCTCCCTTCATGCGCTCGATTTCAGCGTTAAGTTTTACCACACCATCACAAGGAACTTCTGGCGGTTGGCACCGGCAATGGAGTCCATCAACCACACAAAGGCTCATGACTTCTCTCCTGTGGCCTGTGGTGCTGCCACGATCAGCGGCTTTATCGGCGGCGCATCAGCATCCGGTATCCAAGGGGCTGTGGCCTGTGGTGCAGCGTAAACCGCAATTCCATCGTGACCGCTGGCGACTTTATCAATCAGCGCATGGGCCTCTCCTACCCGGTTGAGTGCTTCTAGCGCCTCCGGCTGAATGTACCCAATGTACCCAAGCAACTCCAGTTTGTCAGCCTTGCCTAAAAAATAAGCCGCCGTGAAAGCGTGTTCATCTTCTTGTGGCTGTGCCTTCAGCGTGGCAATCTCATGACCTTGTTTATTGATTACGCTCATAGCGTCGGCTAAGTGCTGCTCGGTAAGCGCAATCTCTTTGTCAGCCGCTTCAAGGGCGGCGATGGCTTCGGTAATCGTTGCTGTTGCGAGGTTTTGATCCCGGCGTAGCAGCGTGTTTGATAGGTGATACAGCCGGTCAATTAGTTCTTTATTCATACCTTTACCTCGTGCTCAAATTCCTCTAACAGTTGGTACGGATACGGATAGAGACAGTTGGTTACATCGTCCGTGGCGCGTATGCTTTGCGATTGTGTGTTTACCCAAACGCGAATCTTCACCTTCCGCACTTCCGGTTCCGATTGCTTGGCGATGTGGGCGGCGATCATATTTCTCGCTAATCCCTGACGGGTTCCCCATTGCGCCTTGAAAACCGCATCAATCTCCTGATCTGTCAACGCCCGTACCGGACGGTTAGCTGCTTCAAGGGCGGCGATCAGGTCGGTATACAGGTTCGCCCCCAAGGGGACGCCCACGCGGAATAGCCACTTCACGCGCTCAATCAAGTTTTCATCGCTCATGGTTTATCTCCTGTGGCCTGTGGTTCGACATCAATATGCTCTGTCACAAAACACTCCGGCATCTGGCGTCCCATCACATACCCCGCTTCATAGCTGCTTTCATAGTGCCGCGCCTTACTGGAGTCTGTTGTCCATCTGGACGGATCATTCCAATGGGCAACTCCAGAGCGGTATGGTGTCCACCAATGCGCTCTGCCATCAACGCTTTTCTCAATCATGTAATAGATGCTCATGGTGTCTGCTCCTTCTCTCCTGTGGCCTGTGGCCTGTGGTGCGGCCCTTTTGCTAACGGTGCACCCCTCACTGACGTAATGCAGGAATCCGGTCTGCTTATCTTGAAACACCCACGGGTCGCCTACGCCCAGCGGAACGGATAAAACGATGGCCTCGTAGCATAAGGTGATCTGCGCTCCGTTGAAATCAACTACAACGGTGTCGCCTATTTTTATGTGTGTTGTCATAGCAATTCCCCCTTTGTTATATGTCCGTGCCAGCCACACCTGTTTATGCACGAAATGCTTGGCGTTAGGGTCGGCTCTTTTTCGTTGCCATCCCATCCCCAATACAGCCGCTTGCTTTCTGGAACCCCCGGTATATCCTGCTCTATCTGTGCGCCATGATTTATAGGGATCATGCAAAGTCTTGCACGCATGAGGCTTTGGCTCGGGCAGTGAAAAACAATGTTCATGCAATTGTTTGCCCATCTGATTGCAAACTCGTTCTTGGCGATCTTACTGGCGTCACCGTGGATGCCGCCGATGTCGGCTGCAATTAGTTTCATGGCATCATTCCTAGTGCGTGTGGTGCGTTCATTTGAAGAACCCGTCGCGTACCATCTTTTTCCACAGATCGACAATCGTATGGTCATATGCGTTGAACCGTTTCCGATCTTCGGGGGCTTTAAGTTTGCGCGGTGGACCAGTTACAATCGGTTGGAATTTTCTCTTGTTCATTTCTTCTTTCCTGTAGCCTGTGGTGCGGCCAATTCTTGCAATGCAATCTCTACTTCTTCCATAACGATTCTGCAGCGGAATCAAGGTCTGCAATCTTTGCATCAGCGACTTCAAGGGCGGCGATGGTGTCCTTCGCAAGCTCGGTATAGCCGACAAGTTGCGCCTTGAGCGCGGCAATCTCTGCCTCTAGTTCCTTCACCCCCTCAATCACCCAAGGAGCGCACTCAACATCGGGTCGCAATCTTTTAGATAGATTCATGGTGTCTGCTCCTTCATGGCCTGTGGTGCGGCATAAAGCGTATTGGTCTGTTGTGCTTTCATCGCATTCTCCTGCATTATCTTTTCGTACATACCCACACGAGATCCCCGCGTTGCTGCCAGGTTAAACAGCTCCTGTCCGCTGCACTGATACCCAACATCAATGACTTCGCGCAGGGGACTTGAGCCATATTCCGGCGAGCATCAGATTCCAACAGAGCCGCCGTAATCACTGCAGGCCAGCCGACGTAAATCATGAATACTCCGAAAGTAATTGCAAGAACCAATGCTACTACGATACCCGTGCAAATTCTGCTCATTGTCGCGCCCCTTGGTTGGTGCATGTTATTGTCGATCGTCACTTGCTTAGCTCTTTCATATTGATTACCCAGCAGCGAACCTGCCCCTTGGCAAAATCCGTACCTGCCCCTAATACTTTCTGTGCGTTGCGGTCTACCAGGATACCTTCTCGTTCAAGGGTGTCCTGAATGTCGGAGAAGTGGGCGCCGTGCTCATTACAGTAACTACGGAACGCCGTTTTCATTACCCATGCCACTCCGTTATCCAGTTCGTGCCTGATGGTGAGCCCCCCTCGGGGCACGTTATCAATGCGCGGGGAGATGTTACTGTTATTGATCTGCGACAGGCTCAATGTTTCGTTCACGCGGCTATCGAGAAACTCAGACAGAATCTCGCGTGGGCTGGACAGATGTTCCTTCATCGTCTTGCGTATCGCCGTAATTTGCTCTGTAGCCCACTTGCAGTCCTTCTCGATGGGAAATCCGTCTATCAGTCCCAGCTTGCGAGCAATAATGGCCCCAGCGATATTCACAGCAATGAGCGCGGACCAGAACCGTTCTGCTGGAGTCACTCCGCCTTGTACATCTACAAACTGAATAACCTCCTGCACCAGCTTCTTGACTGCCACGTAGTTAGCAACTACATAGGCAATGAATACGTGGCTCGCGTGCCCATAGTTATTGGCAAGCTCTACCTTGACAAACTGATCTGCCTCGGCCTTGGTGTGGATGTTGGGAATGCGTAGCCGAACCTGAAAGGCCCGCATCGCCTCAGCCGCAGCGTCCCGTCGGTCACTTGCCAAGGAGGTATACACATCCGAGTTGGAGGAAGTAAGCATGATCGTGCTCCACGTATCCCGCGCCTTGACCAAAGTACCAGCACGTGTGCTACGCAGCTTGCCCTGCCCTTGATTGACGGACAGGCACAGCTCTCCGAGTATGCGGGGGTCCATACGTGTGATCTCGTCCAGACAGAATGGGATGTTGTTGTATATGCCCAGCAGAGTCTGCAGCGCGTTCGGTGTGGTGCCCCCCTTGGTGCCATTGATCATCAAGTTACCTGGGTGCCCCCATACGGAAGTGACAGCGAGCATCGTGGTGGACTTTCCGTTACCCGGATGTCCTGAAGCATTGATGATGCCCCCGTGATAACCGGACATATGCATGAGAGGCGCTCCGAACGCCGTGTAGAAACAGAACCGATGTGCTTCGTAGCCGGTATTGTTGTAAAACTGTATCGCCGCTTTCCATCCTTCTAGCGTGCCAGCGAGTTTCAGTCCGGGCATCTCGTGTTGTAATTCGTCAGAGGCCCGATGCGGGGTCGTAACTCCGTCTGCGTGATAGGCGATTTCCGACATAACAAAAGTGGTGCCATCATCCCGCCAGCCTAGACGGGAGTACGCTTTTTCAACGACTGCTTGTTTTTGTAGTTCTGATATGTATGCAACCATGAAGGCCACCATTGTCTTAACACGTTGTGGAGGTACGTACACACCCTTCGATAACAGCGTACCGTGCAGGGCTGCTGGTTCTGCTAAAACCTTTTGATCAACAGTGATTTCGATCCACCCGATCAGGGGCTGCTTTACCCGCCAAATAGTGGCTTCTGTTTCGTGTCGTTCACTGTACATCCGCTTGACCGGGTACATGTCGTGGTCGTGGATAATCATCGGTGCTACAGGCGTGCCATCCATATCAGGGAGCCGCACTACTATGCCTCCAGTTGCGCGACGAGCATACGGCCACGGGGGGTTCGGGATCTTTATTTCTTCGACCGTGCCCTGTTCCGTCACAAGCTGCACTACTGGCGGGGCTGCTTCCTTAACTTGTCGCCCAAGCTGAATGGGGGATGTGATCTTGCCCCAATGGGAACATCCTGCACAGGCGCTCGGGTTCGATACCTGAAATTGTTTGCATGTCGCCGGACCGATGCCGTTGGCGTCTAACTGATTCAGCTTCTTGTACATCTCTGCAGGAGAGAACCCCGGATAGTTCTTTGAGATGAATGTCGCAGCCTTCAGGGACTCTTCACAATGCCTGATTACTTGCAACCCTGCATACCAGATGGGTTCGGATGCTCCCCCTGTCTGTGCTAAGTGCTGGATCTGTGCGCACCCCATCAGGATTGGCTTGAAGGCGGGCGGATCTTGATCAGGGTAGACTCGCGTCGTGTTATCCGGGAGCAGCGCCACGGCTGTTATAGGCGGTGCCAGGTTCCCCGTTGTCGCCGCCAATGCCGACACCGCCACAAGCATGTCCTTGGGGCTGTACGGGGCCACATCGCGTACCAGACAGACATCCCTGATCAGTCCGTGCTTGTAGTTGTGGGTGCCTACCACACGCAGCACCGACGAAGCATCTGCTGAACGCGTTGGGTCGATCTTCAATCCGTAAGCCAGTAGCCCCTCCTTAAACCGGCCAGCTACCGGACGCCACGCTGTAGCTTCGATTGCTTTAGTCAGGGGCCAGTACAGATGTAATCCGCCGCCCGAGGACACTATCATTGGTTCGGGGAACTGAGTACTGTTACAGAATTGTTTGATCGCCCTGATCGCCTCCTCGCGGGATGCATATTTGTTCGAGTTATCGGGGTCGATATCAACATCAGCAAACAAGCTCTTTAGAGCAGCAATGTTTGCGCCAACTCGTACTTCCCATTTTTCTTTCTTCTCGTTCCATAGCTGCGGAGACTTTAGTGAACCCAGGGCGAAGTAACACTCACCCCCTTCTCTGTCGATGACGCCCGCTTGCAGCGCAGCTTGTTCGACGTTTTCACATACATAATGTTGAAACCCGCGACCTTTGGGCTTGGCAATGACGATCAGGCCGTCCGGTAAAACGCAGGACAAGAATTCTTTAGACACCATGATTCGGCGCTCGTAGAGTAGGTGCAGTACGGAGACACGAAAAACACTCCCCCACGCATGCGGGGGAGTGCCCTAGTACACGAAGCGTCTTAGTCGTCCCAAGCTGCCGCGAGTGCGGCGAGATCAGGATTGCCGGCACCCGTTGTCGCCGGTACCTTGGGAGGAGCAGGCGGCGCAGGCGGCGCAGGGGGAACAGGGGCCGCAGCACCCCTCGGTGTTTTGATCGGTTTGGTGCCAGGAGTAGTGGGTGTTGCAGGAGTGGCATTAAAGCCGCCATCGTCGTCGTCATCTACCGGTGCAGGAGCGGCGGGAGCCGGTACAGCGGCGCGTGGGGCTATGGTCGAGGCGGCAGCCGCCTGTGGAGGCGGTGTAGGGGCGGTAGGGGCCGGGGCGGGGTGCTCGCCTGTTGTGCTCTCGTTGATCTTGCCCGACATCAGCTTGACTACTTCATCGGAATTGACCAACGGCACCACGGCTTGCGCTTCTACTTCGTCCAGCCAGCGTTCGGCGGTAAACAGCAGCTTCGGGTATGCCACCGAGGAATCGAACTTGACCTTCGTGACAACCGAGGCGGTGTGCTTGACGCCACGAGCCCGCAGGAAGTCCACGTACTGGTCCCATGCGTAGTAGCCCTTGGCTTCAGCTTCCGCATTATTCTTGTCCCACATGGATGTTTGGGGGACTTTCAGCAGCAGCGGGGTCATGTCCATTTTGGCCGAGGGCACGACGACGAGGCGCTTCACGGTGCCGCAAGCGGTAACTTCTTTGCCTTGCGGGGTGATCTTCGAGCCCTTAACCGAATTTGGGCATGAAGCACAGGTAGTGGCGCACGGCTCTTTCACATCTTTGTCCGGGCGCTCGCCGTCCGATGACCAGCAGGCAGGGGATGCGTTGGTACCTTCAACATACGCGCCAGCGTAGAAGATCCGCGAGCGTTTCTGATTGACGTTCAGTACAACCACCTTAACGACCGGCGTGGGCTCTGCTTCGCCGTCCGAGTTGCGACGGGTCAATACGGTTTCTTCGCCACCGACGCGCACGCGCCAGGTCTTGCCTCGAAAGGTAAGAGCAGGGGTTGTTTCGCGGGGGATGACATTCTCTGCATCCGCAAATGCGGCAGCAACGTGGGCGGGTACAGGGGCTTCAGCAAACAACTGCATTGCATTACTCATGTTGTAACTCCTTCAGGTTGATTGATCATGCTTCGTTTTGTTCAGGTGCTTCGGTGTTACTGCCGCCCTTTTTAGTGGGCTTGCGGATACGTGCTTCGGTTTCACGGAAGATGGAAATGCCTGGGGGCAGCTCTCCCTTATGACTGTCCATGTATATTTTGATCTCCCCCGCTTTTACACGCTGTTCAAGCATATCAAGTTTATCGTTCTCCTTGATCCAGTCGTAGAAGATCCCCCAATCGCCGCAGGATACCTTTAGGGTTTCGGAAATATACACGGTACCCTCGTCTGTTTTGAAACTGGTAGCACCAAGAGTCAGGCACCGGGCTTTCAGTTCTGCAGCTACAGAGCGTAACTGCGCATCCAGCGCCTCGACTTCGGCTTCCATTTTCTTCTTCAGTGCAGCCTTGGCGTCACGGATGCGAATGAATACCTTTACCAGCTTGTCATTCGGCACTACATACGCGTGTTGGGAAGAGACGACACTTGCCGTTTCGTTGGGGGTCGTTGAGGGATCGCCTACGGCTTCGCGGGTTGCGAGAGTTTCAATAACGTCGGCGTCGATGATTGGGAGAGTTACCATGAGCTTTTCCTTTGCATGAGATGGTATATCAAAGTAGTTTACTTCCTCGCAGAGCCCGGCGTCAAAACTATCAATCTGCAGGGGCTGTTCCTGATAGAAGTAACTGTCGGACTCTGCATGGAAATAAAAGGGCACGAACTACACGCCTTTCTTGACAGCAACCTTGACGTAATAGGTGCGTTCTTTCTCCAGTCGAGCCAGCGCGGTAGACGCCCGGAGCAACTTGGTGCGCCACGCCTTGATGCTGGTTTCAATCTTGGCGATACGGTCAAACGGGGATTCGTCTTTCTTCAATCGCTTTGCCATGTAAGTTCCTTTAGGTGTGCGTTCTTGTGAACGTATTACTATAATACTCCTGTGCTACGCGGCTGTCAAGTTCAATACGCGGTATATCTTCTGTAAGTGCAGCGCCTGACTCACCGCATCATCCTTTGCATTGTGGTAATTGCCCACAGTTACATACTCCGGCCTCGTTTCTTTTCTTATGAGGTTGATCAGCGTGCGGTAACACTTGTCATTCTTGTATACCCACGGGGCATCCAGCTTGCAGGCTTCGTACGCGGAGCGGAGCACCACGTTGTCAAAAGTAGCACCGTTACCCCATATAGCTACCGGCTCTTGGGATCTCCACGCAAACCCGGCGAACGCCTGAAGCGCATCCACCAGAGGAACAGGGGCACAGTGGAACGTGCTCATGCGGACAGAATTCTCCTGCTTCATCCACCACGCGATAGTGTCCCCGTCCACATGACTCCCCGCAGCTATAGAGGAGGCGGGGGCGACAGTGATATAGAAAGTGTCGTCCTCGTGCACGTAGGACTCGAACGGGTCAAAGAAACATGCTCCAATAGCAACGATCGCCGCTGTGGGTTTCAAGCTGAGTGTTTCTAGGTCCAACATAATGTGCTTCATGGTTGTCCTCCGATGGTTTGTCTGTACAGATCCAAAATGTTTTCCTGCTCTTCTGCTTTCCCGTCGAGCATTTTGTAGATACTCCACTCTAGCGGGATACGCGCCGTACCCATGCGTATTACTGTCATCTTATGAGTTTGCCCTGGCCGGCTGATCCGCTCGATCACTTGGGCGAATTCGTCATTGGAATAGATCGGCGCGTAGAAGATCACTGTGTCCGCTTCCGTCAGGTTCAGGCCATGCGCCATCACCTTCGGGTGGCAGAGTAACCCTCCAGGTTCTTTTCCGTGTTTGAACTCGGTGATGATTTCGTTACGACGGCGCGGGCTTACATCCCCGTTCAGCACCGAAAATTTATACTTCCAAGCATCGTCTGCTCCCGCCTTCGCTTTCTGCTGGTAATACTGATCCAGTTCTTCGTACAAGAATTGTGTAATGCCTTTGAACGGTACAATCACAAGCGTTTTGGCCGAGGCTTCTGCAATACATTCGAGCAGCAAGTTGAACCGAGGCTTGTGATCCAGAGGCGTGTACACGCCCGTATCAGGGTGCTTGACTGCGCCGCACAGAATCTGGCGTAGTTTGTTGATCTTGTCAGCCGCATTAACTGCTGTAATTGTTCCGGCACTGCCCTCCAGTACCAAGTGCATTCGCATGGTATCGTACGCTTTCTTCTGCGCGGATGACAGTTCAGTAGTGCGTTCCTCTACCACCATTGGTGGGAGATCAAGGCAGTCTTGTTTACGAAACCGAATTGCCGGTTGCATGGCGTTGTATGCCATCACCGTAGATTCTTTCTTGGGTATCCACTTATACTGCGACACTTGCAACATTGTCATCCTCTTAAACGCATTGAAGTGCCCAGGTACCAACTCAGGGGATACCAGCCTTGCTAATGCCCACGCATCTGTAGGAGCGTTCGGGCAAGGCGTTGCAGTCATGGGCCAGAAGCGGTGATGCGATCGCCCGCGTTTGGTAAACAGCAAGCGACTGAGGGCGTTGTACTTGTCGTTCCCTGCGTTACGCAGTTCGCTCGCCTCGTCGTATATGATCAAGTCGATGTCCTTGCGGGCACGGATTTCATCTTCCAGTAACTGCACGCCTTCGTGGTTGATAATGTAGAAATCCACGTTGCGCGCCAGCTTCTCGATACGGCGGTTCAGCGAATCATGCAGTACTACCGCACTGCGATGCATGAGCACGGAGAAAATTTCTTCCATCCACACCCGTTCTAGTGTTGATAGCTTCGCGCAGATCAGTACCTTATGGACCAGCCCCTGTGTCATCAAGTAGTCAGCGGCCCACAGCGAGCTGGCGGTTTTCATCGTGCCCGTCTCATTCAGCACGAACGCCCGTTTTTCGATCGTGAGCATTGCCGCCGTGGCTTTTTGATGCTCCATAATATGTGTAAATTTTCCCGGCCACGTGTAGTCATACAGTATTGGCGAGGGCGCTTTGATGCCCATGTGATTGAGCACACGGACTTCATCCATACCAAACCGTACGGCCAGATTGTGGCCTTGGTAATTGAACAGCTTCGCCTTCGGGATTACGGATTGAATGAGGGCAGGCTGCCTGACCCGCAGCAGCAAGCTGCGGGATGGGAGATCGACTAACATTTTTACTTTCTGAAACTATCTACAATAATATAAACCACGTACGCGATAACACCGCATACCAGCCCGACAGTCAGCGACCAGGGGGTCATTTCTTTCCGGCTTTTTCGGCGTTTGCCAACAGGGCGTCCAGTTTAAGCCGGAGATCGGAATTCAGAGCTATATACGCAGGATCTGCCTGAATAAGTTTCAGTGCACCAAACGCCATGTTCGCATTCTTCTTGGCGTAGCGTTTCAGTGCTTCGCCGGGGAGCATTGCCTTGGTGATCTTGGTCTTGCCTGCATCTGCCGCTGCCTTCTTGCACTGATCCAGGTACTCCACTACTCCCGCGCCGTGCTCGACGCACAGCTCCACTGCTGTCGTCATCGACATTGTGCCGGAGCGTACAGCTTCGTGGATGGGCTCGGGAGACGCCATAAGCAACAGCAAGTCTGCAACGTACCCTTGGGTAAAGTCCAGTCGCTCGGCGATCTTCGCATCATCCCAGCCGAACCGCGCCAGGCGCTTGCATACGACAGCAACTTCATAGGGCTTCAACGGCTGGCCGGCGTTACCCTTAACCAGTGCTACGGTCAGGTCGATAACGGACGTACCCTTGGCGGCAACGATGATCGGCAGCTTTTCGATCTCAGCGCCTTCACTGATTGCCAGCTTGGCGGCTTCGAGCCTGCGGTGGCCGTCAGTCAGGTAAATGATCTGCCCGCCTTTAGTAACACCAACGTATCCTGTCAGGGGTTTATCCGGGTAGAACCCTTCAACCTTCATGGAGTTGGCAAGGGTGCGTACTTGCCGGATGTACTCAGCATCAACGATGCGAGCATTGAACTCGGGGATCAGTTTGATATTATCCGGTGCCACTTTCCACAGGTCCGACGAAGAAGCGTTCGCCAGTTGCATCGCTTCTTTCACTTTACCGGGAGTCAATTCGAGATTCTTGTTCTTGCTCATGGCTTATATCCTTTAATGAGTTGAGATGCAGATGGTGAGTTGTGTAGTACTTCAAGCCAAAACACTAACTGTGTTACGTCTCCGTCTATTTCAAAGATTTTGCAGCCTGCTGCCTGCCACTGCTTGCTTATTTGCGCCTGTCGGGGTGTCAGTTTCTTCCCTGGCGCTTTGGCTTCGATCTTGAATGAATACCCCTTGAAGCATCCGTTGTAGTCCAGTGTCGGGGTGCTCATGCCGTTCAGTACAGGCCACTCGCCAATTAGTTCTGGCTTATACCTATCCAGTACGCGCTTGATAATTTCCTTTACGCGGCCCTCGGGTGTCATGCAGTATTCTCCTTATCGCACAGGTGTTCCATCTCGGCGCCACTCCAGCCGAGCCACCACTGCTGGTGGTCCGACGAATGCGTGGGGTAGGGGTTATTGCAACGTGCCCTGCCATCCTTGTACGCTTGAAATCCTTCATCGCGTAGCCGTCTGATAGCTTTCTTGCGTTGTGTTGTGCTCAATGCAGTACCCTCCGATTCTCGGCAACCAGTTCCACGGGCAGCCCGCTCTCAACCATCTCAACGACCTTGGCCCTCAGTTGTTCTTCCAGTGAACCCCTCTGCGCCTGCCACGTAACCTCCGCCTGCTGTTGTTCTTCTGGCGTCATGCTCTTCCAGAAGTTAGGGTTCTGCATCGCACCGAAGGCGTCACTAACGCAGCAGCCATTCGGACAGGTACGCACTGGTACCCAATTTTGCGTGAGGCTCCACTTGCCCCACACGATCGTACTGATGGGAGGTTTCGTGTAGTACCAATCAAGCCATTCACTCGCCATGATCATCTCTTCGGTTTCCAGTGGATGCAATTTTCAACAGCGCACCAGCCGTTGCACAAACCTGATGGGCGCTTCTGCCACGTATCCGTCTTGAATGCTGTTTTGTACTCGGTCAGCTTCGGCATGTAACTCCGCCACATGTCATGCACATTTAACAGAAAGTACCTTTCCCTCGTGTTCTTGCCGTGCTGCAGCCACTCGAAAGAGGTATGACATTCTGTTACCCACGGATAGTGGTAGAACACTAGCAGTGCAAACAGCTTCAACTGTTCTGAGTCCGGCTTCACTTTGCCTGTTTTCCAGTCAATTACATAAGCTACCGGCCCGTTGATGATAAGCGCATCCACGATGCCCCGGCCCCATACGTCAGGATCTTCCCACTCGCAGGGTTTGATTTTCGTATTTAGCGCCAGGCGCTTTTCCAGCATGGTCAGCTTGCAGGGAACATCCGCAGTGCCGGGGCTGTACCCTACTCCGCCAGCCCACGCCAACGCTGCTTCGATGTGGGGAACATACGGCAGCATGTTCTCGTGCCACGGCTGTTGCGTCTTGTATCCGTAGTGGAACTCGATCTGCTCGTGCGCCCAATTCCCCCATATCGAGGACTCGTGTTGCGCATCCGTGAAGTTCTGCAGCACCTTAATCTCGTGGTACGCATGCGGGCAGTTGCGAAACTTCTCCAAACTGCTGTGACTCCAGGGCAGCGGCTTCATGTTTTCTTAATCGCCCCTTTGGATGTACGCGGGTAACTACGGTTGTTGTGCGCCGACTGCACGCGGGTATTGGTTATCGCGCCGGAACCACCCTTGGATAGCGGCGTGATATGGTCCACGTCCTGTCCGTCGTTCTTCTTGACCATGCCCTTCTTTTCTAGGGCGCGACGGGCTTTGTGACGCAGGGCGTTCTCTCCGCCACTGCCACTGGACACTTCCCCGCGCTTCTCTGCGGTTTTGTATTCCTGTCCATAGTTACGTTTGTATCCGGGGGTGCTCGGCATGATCATTCTCCTGTGGGTTTCGGGACGACTTTGTACCCGTACTTGGTCAGATGTTCTTTGCTCATGTCATGCTCGAACTCTGCGCCCAAGGTGCCCTTCAGTTTACCTGTCTTTGTCTCCGGATCGTAAGACAAGATATCGAAGCACGGCCCGCCCGGTTTCGTACTTTGCAGGATGTATTTTGTGCTCACTTGAACTTCTCCAATTCCTTCTCGCAGATTTCGATGTTCATGTCCAGCTCCCGCAGCTCGGTGAAATTTGGGGATCGCAGCCCTAGCCGCGTTTCGCGCATGTAATTCTCGCGGGCTAATTTGCCCAAGTCGATGACGTTGGTATAGAACTCTTGCGCGGCTTCGCGGCTTGGGGGTTTACGAGGTTCACTCATGCTGTCTCTCCTGTTGATTTATGTAGGTAAGAAGTTTCGCTATCAAGCGAATCATGTTAAGCGGGGACCAGTGACAGTGCGCCTTGTTGTAATAATCGAGCAGGCACTGCTCCGCTTCTCGCTTTACTGGTAACGGGCCGAGCGCCATTAGTGCACCGCATGGATAGAGATGCGGAACTCCCCGCATGCGAACTGTGGCTGTGTCGGCGGAAAAAATGAAATTCCTTGCCCCTGCGCGGTTACTACTGCTGTAGGTGGATTCCTGCGGCAGTTGTAACTCCGCGATAGCGAGTCCTTGTCAATGATGCTGTCTACGTACATACACTTGTCGCAACTCGGGCCTTCCAATGCGCTCATGCCTGTCTCCTCTATTTACATGCACCGTAAAAATTACCTACTCCTGTTTCCGCAGCGACCGGAAAATCAGGTGCCCACTTAGGCGGCGTAGACAAGCACTGCTTGACATACGCCTCACATTCTTCTGCTTGCTCTTCAGGCACACAGCACACAGCCTCGTCGTACACCGACAACACCACGCGATACTTGCGGGATATCTGTACAACTTGGTCCATCACAATCACACGCGCCATCGCCTGCGTTTCGTTTTCCACCATCTTCCCGCCGTATATCTTGGTTGGGATCTGGCGACGCCCCTGCATGACATCGAACACCCATTCTTTACCCCAGGCACGGGTGCCAGGTACTGCTGTCTTGTTCGTTGTCAGCCTGATGTTAGGGTACCGCAAGCACCGGTCATTCGGTAGTAGTATCGTACCTTCGTCGGTTGTGTAGGTCAAATTTTTGGAGTCGGCGTAAACTCGTTTCTTCTCCGCCAGAGCCGGGATCACTACATCCCGTTGGTAATCCCACAGATCTTTTACACACCAATACTTGTTACGGAACACGCGCACAGCACCGCGCAGCAGGCGCTCGTCATCCAAGTACTTCTGAACTTGCTCCCGAGCAGGGCCATAGTCCCAGCCGCGAACAATCACAAGAAACTTTTCTTCCCCTGCACCGAACCCAAGGGACAACACCATCACTTTGCCTAGCTGGCGCTCCACAGGATGTGTTTCCTTGGTCATCTCTTTCTGGAATAACTCCGAAGCCATGAGAATGTAAGGATCTCCACCGCTACGGTACACATTTAGAATATCTTCCTGCCCTGCCAGATAGCACACCTTGCGGGCTTCAATGTTCGAGGAGTCCCCCACCACGATAACGTGCCCAGGTGGAGCCCACAGGCTGTCTCGTAGCCCCATCTTGTGGCAGTCCTTGATCTTCTCCGCCCCGAGGCTAGTCAGCACCCGCTTGCCGTCCTTGGATACCTTCGCTACCAGCCCCATGCCCTTTGGGGTAACGACCGGGCAGCCCATATACAGATCATCCGCGTCTAGTGGGCGGGTGCGTCCGAGGTTCAGGAAGTTTGTTTTGTCCCCAGCCGAGTGCCTGCCAGTCTGTTCCGCGCCCCAATACTTTATGTAGATCGGCACTGGTCCACGATCGGCCATATCAATATAGCGTTGCGCTCTTGTCTCTGCGATAGATGTTTTCACTCCTACGCGGGCCTCAGTTACGGCGACCACGCGCTCGTCCTCGTGGTCCAGTAGCATCTTTATCCCGTCATCCGTCTTGGCGAAGGCATATGTCCAGATGGGGCTGCCTTGCTCGTCCTTGCGAGTCGGGCTCAACTTCATTGGGGGTACGACATCCAATCGACGTAGTACTTCTGCAAACTTATCGTTGGATGCCAACTCTTCGCGTGTAACGCCTGCTTGCATGATAAGGCGGGCTTTGTTCGCCACCACGCTGTTCTTGTACTGCTCCAGCAGATTCCGATCAAACTGCAGCAGGGGCTCGGTGAATAACCGCACGGTTACGTCGATAAGCTGTAATTCACTCTTGCTGAACTGCCCAATCATCTGCTGAAAATTACGGTACGTCAGGTTCACATCCGAGTCCTCATTCTCGGCGCAGTATCCGCAGTACGCACGCAATTCCGTTGGTGTGAAGTCGGCGAGGCGCTTATCGAACGCCGTCAGCACTTCCTTGCCCTTCGTGCCCGTACCTAAGTGCTCCGAAATGGCACCGAGCCCCAAGCCGTTAGCCGACACGCTGCCGATTGCTGCACGTGCCATAGAGAGCGTGTCAAACCATATCTTAGGCTTGATGCCATAGAGCCAGTTAAGGATGGCCCCGTCGAAGTGTGCGTGGTGGCAGAGCACCGCGTTATTCTCGATATCCAGTGCCTGAAACACCAGCTTCCAGTCCGTTCCGTCTCTAGGGTATGCCCGCGCAGGCCGGTCATTCACCTTGATACCGAGGATCAGGGGCTCAAACCTCGGATCTCGTATGTACGCTTCAGTATTCATGGAAGAGAGGGAGTACCCCTTACCATAGAACGTCTCCCAATCCAATGTGATCAAGTCCATTGAATTGCTGCCTGAGCGAGCCTGCTGGTAAGGTGGTCGAACAACTCAGTAGTACTATTGAACGCTTTGGTGGGCACTGTCGCCTCTGTGAAGTCTACGAACACAAACCGCCCCGCGCCGTTTTTGTTAAGCCTGACCTTCGCCCACTTGTCGTTCGGTTGGAAGCGGCGGAACACGCACTCGATGCCCGTGTGATGCCCATGAAACACTCGCATCTGTTCGACAGCGGCCAGGCAAGACATCGAAGGGCCATCAGGAGCAACGCGCACTTCGTTCTTTACGAGATCGAATACGTGCCCGCCGAGTTGGATAGTGTTAGACACGTTATTCATGATCGTAGGGATTTACTTCGTGCGATAGATGTGCATCACCTTCTTGCCCCGCACCTTCTCCGTCCGACCGGCGAACTTCAAGGCTTTTTTACCGGTACCACTACGACGGGCAACAGCGTATGCGGCACATAAGGCTCGCGCACCAGCACGGGGATCGCGGTCGGTGTTGGTAAACTTCAGGATTTCTCCTACCGCCATATCGTGAAACCGGTAGGTATTACGGGGAGAGAATGTCCCTGGCATTACATGTTTTTTTACAGCCATAGCGGTACTCCTTAGTGATGGAAAGAAGTGATACGGTACTACAAGTTTTACTCTGCGTCAACGCGCCTTTTGCCCTGCAGGGCAAAACCTAGTTTGCAGAGTACTGATTGCGATGCCTGCCAGCCTTGACGGTATCACGGTTGTTCGCCCTGCTAGTGGAGTTACCCACCATATGTTCAGGGTTACAGCACAACGTGTTGTGGCAGAGATGCCGGGTAATGCTGTGCCTCTTGAGGCGTACGCCTTTTATTTGCTCGTATGCAACACGATGCGCGGCCTTCGTCCTTACCTTTCCTTTGTTCGGCCCCCGCTTTATGCGCACATTGATCGCGCCCTGCGTGCCACTAGCGGCTCGCTTGCCGGCCCATATCCAGCACTGTGTATCCAAGGGTCCATCCGTCCACACCGTGTTTGCAACGATGCGGTGCGCCAGGGATTCGTACTTCATGCGAACTTAATGGTGCATATGATTTCTTCGGAGCCAGCGAGCATTATGATCGCCTCCGTGACCGGAAAACCCGCACTGTGAATGGCCCTTTTTATAGATGATATATTGGCATCCCAGCCCGGCACGAGGACAAGCACTTTTCCGTTTTGCTTTTCGGCGACGGGCAT
>Ga0315293_10000383_pt1 | contig 40712 bp, 55 predicted proteins | sample YL17G13_20_MG_FD_203071 | JGI IMG/M metagenome (GOLD analysis project Ga0315293, IMG submission 203071) | Sediment microbial communities from Yellowstone Lake, YNP, Wyoming, USA - YL17G13_20 | ecosystem: Environmental > Aquatic > Freshwater > Lake > Sediment | place: USA: Wyoming | collected... | reverse complement strand
GGCCGATGCGGCTGGAGCGGCAACGCACCTGATTGTGTCCGTGGCAACGGCGACGGAGCTTGTCCGGCGCCGAGGATCGAATGGCACGTTCAACCTGAACTACTCCATCGATGGGACGACGGCCGTAGTGACGGTGACGGTGGCATTTAGCGCCGTCGCTATTTCGACGGGTGACATCACGATCACGGCGCCTGCTGGCAACCCGGCCATTCACACCGGCTCGATTCTCGGTGACCTTGACGGGTCCCAAGTGGCAAAGGGCATCGTCCCCGACGGGTCGGGCGTGGACGTGTTCGACATCCGGCGCGCGACGACGGACGACATCGACGCCTACGTGCCCAACCTGCTGATGGGTGGGTTCATCCGCACGGCTGGCATCGTGAACTACCCTACCGCCGCGCACACGGCGTTCATCACGTTTCTCAAGGCGCAACTCCGGGCCGCGGGCGGCTGGTACGTGTTCGATGACGACATCTAGGCCGACAGGAAACTGAGCGGTCCTGACCGGATCGCATGAAGGAGAAAACCTATGGCAACCACAGAGCAAATCCTGTCGGGCAAGAATCTGACGGGACTCATTCAGGGCGTGAAGAGCGGCTTGCCGCTGAAGATTCCCCCGGCGTTCCTGACGCCGACGCGGAGCGTCAAGGGCAACGTCGCCACCTATCGCAAGGTCGAAGGTGCGCGGGAGGTCGCGAAGATCGTGGCCTACGGCAACGCGGCCCAGGTCCGGGCTCAGAAGGGCGTGACCGAGGTGCCGGTGAACCTGCTGCACACGTTCGAGTCGATCAACATCTCGCCGTCCAAGCTCATCAATCTGCTCACGTCGGACGGCGGAGCGGACCAGAAGCTCGGCGCGGACGAGGTGACGCGGCAGGTGACGGAGTTCAAGCAGGCGTTCGTCAATCTGCGGATCGCGGCGACGATGCAGGCGCTGCTCCAGTTCCACATCTACGCGAACGTGGATGGGAACCTTCTGCCGTCGAGTTCCAACGCCGTCGTCAACGTGGACTACGGCGTTGCGGCCTCGCAGATCAACAACGGTGCGGCGGGCATCGATCCGCTTGTGACCAGTACGAATATCATCCTCGCGTCCTGGGCGACGGCGGGCACGCCGATCATCACGCAACTGCGGAACCTCAAGCAGGCGGCGATGCAGTTCAGCGGGTATCCGCTGGCGTATGCGTTCTACGGGAACTCGATCCCCGGCTACATCGCAGCCAACACCGAGGCGAGCAAGTACCTCGCTGGAAACCAAGAGCTCTCTCGGCAGTACCTTGAGAGCGGCGAGGTCCCGGCCGGGTTCATGGGTATGACGTGGATTCCCATCGGCGACGCCTTCTACGTGGACCAGAACGGCGCGGTCCAGACGTTGCTCGCGGTTGACAACGTGGTGTTCACTCCGGCTCCGTCGCTGGACTGGTGGGAGTTCATTGAGGGCACGTACCCCGTGCCGTCGAACTTCGGGCCGACGGCGGTGGACGCATCGGCTCTGATCCAGGGGATGTCCGAGGTTGCCGGGATGTTCTCGTTCGCGGGCGGGACCTTGAACCCGCCGAGCGTTCAGATGTTCGCGGGCGACACGTTCCTGCCGGTGCTCAAGGTGCCGAAGGCCGTGTTCCGCGTGGATACCGCCTGGTAGGGATTCGGTTCTGGGTCACGCTGTTCGACTCCTGTGGCGTCGGGGGGCTGGGCGACCGGCCCCCCGGCAACAGGGGCGCGGAGGAAGGATCATGGTCCGCGTTTTCTGTCTGGCCTGCCTGGCGATGTCGTGCATTTCCGCCTGTGCCCCGAACCAGGAGCCGATGGAGCGGGCGCTCAATCGGATGCTGACGGAGGTTGTTGGTCCGGCTGTTACCAAGGCCATCGAGGAAACGGTGACGGAGACGGCCGGGCTGACGGGCGGTGCCCAGGCTATTGAGCCGGGATATCGCATCGAGTTCGAGGGCTGGTTTGGTACTGGCGTCAAGGGTATCGCCGTCGTGAAGTTGACTGGCATCAGCGGCCAGTTGACCGGGCACGTCCAGACTTCTGGGAGTATCGGCCCGCCCGCCCCGAGGCAACCGTGAACCGGCCGCGTCAGGATGGCCGGGAGGCCGCCTTCCGTGCCCCGTGGCGCGTTTTGCTGGCCTGCCGGTACGTTTACCCGTGCCTGTTGGCGGCGTGGCTGCTGGCGGGCTGCACGTTCAACGTCGCTCCGAACGCCACGGACGGTTCGCTCCTGACGGTGCGTGGCGGGAACACGGACTCCACCGTGCCACAGCCTGTAGGGTCGAACGGCATAGCTGCCGTGCATCCGGGCGGTTCCGATCCGCAGTCCACGTCGGACCGGATCGTTTACATTCTGTTTGCCGTGGCCACGGCGGCGTACCCGATCTGGCGGCAGATACGCAAGTGGCGTGAGAGTCGAAACTGGAACGGAGAAAAGGTGAAACCATGATTACGAATCCACAAGCGGTGGCGTTCTGCAACGGCCGGGTGCGGCCGATGGCGGACCAGTTGGCGCAGGCGTACTACGCCTGCCTCGCACTACAGAACGACTGGTTTGCACAGGGAGTCGGTGACGTGCTGACGAACACCTCTGACGTGGTGGATGACGGCGCTGCAGTGGACGGCCGAGCACCCATCACGGGCGCTGCCGCCGTGAGCGTCATCACGCGGGCGATGGAGTTCGTGACGGAAATGCAGGCTGGCGGGAAGCTCGGAACCGTGCTGGCCGTCGCGGTGAATCCGACGAGGTAAATGCATGGCACTCAGCGTATCAACAGTCTGGGAAGTGCGGACGACCGGATCAGCGACCAACGGCGGCGGGTTCAACCCGGCCGCCCCGGATGCGGGGACGGACTACTCCCAGCAGGACGCCGCACAACTCGCCTTGACGAACCTTTCATGCGATGTCGCGAACTTCATCGCGTCCGTCGCCGGCGGGTTCACGAACGCGATGGTCGGGAACCTGGTGTATATCTCCTCGAACGCGGCTGGCTGGGTAGCCGGGTTCTACGAGATCGTCGGCTACGAAAGCCCCAACCAGGTGGAGCTGGACAGAGTGCCGACGACGGGCGGCCCGGCGTCGGGCGGCGCGGGCAAGGTCGGCGGGGCGCAGTCGAACCTCGGCATGGTGTGTGCGGCCATTCCGGCGGCGTCGGCCGACGGCGCGAACGTGGTCCACGTGAAGGCCGGCACCTACGCGCGGGACACGCACTTCACGAACCAGGTGAAGCTCAACAATGCCGGGCACTACCTCAACCACCACGTCGTTCGCGGCTACAACGCGACGCGCGGTGACGCGATCGCGCCGTGCGTGACGCTGGACGGGGTCAACGCCTACGACGTGTACTACTCGAACAAGGCGTACATCCAGCTTGCGAACGTCGCGGTCAACGGTTACGCCGGCGGCACGCCGACGTACGCCAGTCACGGGTTCAACCTGGACACGGGCGCGGACGGGAACACCCTCTATCGCTGCCGGGCGGTGAACACGGGGGCGATGGGGATCCGGGCCGTGGCGAACGGTTGCGGGCTCGATGGCTGCGAGGTGAGCGGGTTCGGGCGGGCCGCGAGCAGCATCGGGATCGGTGTCGGCGGGAACGTTGTGTCCCTGGTCGGCTGCCACGCGCACGACGGGACGGGGGATGCTTTCAATGTGTGGTCGGCGTATCCGGGACTGTTGGCCTACTGCATCGGGGCCGGCTGTACGCAGTACGGCCTGAACATGAACTACAACGGCGCGATCTATCCGCAGGCGGTTGTACACTGCGTGTTTCACGGCAACGGGTCGCACGGCATTTACGCCTCCGGATCCACGTCCGGCCGGCCTGGGCGGATCGTCAACACGATCCTGTCGAACAACGGCGGGTACGGGATCGCCGCGCACGCGACGGGCAAGTGCCGGGCGATCCTGCGCGGCGTCGCGTTCTACGGAAACTCCAGCGGGCAGGTTGATGCGAACACGACCGTCGAGGAGTCCGTTGCCAGGATAACCCTGACATCCGATCCGTTCGTGGATGCGGCGGCTGGCGACTTCCGATTGACGCAGGCCGTGTCCGGCGCCCTGGGTACCGGCTGGCCGGGTGCGTTTCTGTCGGCCGGGGCACTGACGAGTTGGACGGGTGCCCCGGACCTGGGTGCGGTGCAACTGGCCTATCCCGAAGCCGTGGCGGACATCACGCCACGGATCGCCACGGGCGAGACGCGGCTCCTGCTGAGCGACGTTCTCAATTCTCGATCCGCCATTCTCGACGTGACGCCGTTCTCGTATGGCGTCATTTCCGCTTCGATGATCGGCGGAACGTGGGCGCTCGGGCGGATCACGCCTGAGTATTCCTTGGACGGCGTGAACTGGGCGGCGCTTGGCAGTGCGTTGTCGGCCGCCGGGTACACGAGGCCGGTGGACCTGCGTGGCGTGCGGTACTTGTCGTTTCGGCTTTCGACCGTGCAGGCCGGGTATGCCGAGGTGGACCTGGACGTTTGGGCGGACGATAGCGCCCCGGACCCGGCGGTCTGATGGAGACGTGAATGGGCACCTACGCTGTCACCGCTGACCTCGAAGCCGTCTGGGGCGTTGACACCATCGCAGAGTGGGCGAACCTGGAGAACGCCGACCCGGCGGTACTCGCGGCCACGCGGATCACGTCGGCGATCACCTGGGCCGAGGGCTACCTGGAGGCTCGCATGACGGACGGTCCTTACAAGGTGCCGCTCTCTACGTCCGGCGGTGACCTCGCGGTCGTGAAGGATGTAGTTGCTCGGTTCGCAGGGCAGTGGCTTTACGTGAACCGCGGACGTGGAAAGGCAGAGGAGACGGATCGGGTCATGGCGGTGGCGGCGTTCGCGGAGCGGATTGTGGACAAGTTGTTGAGCGGCGTGTTGCGGCTGCGGACGGGTACGAAGGCATTTACCACGCCGACGGCGCCGGTTGTGGAGGGCACCTGATGCTTTCGGTTGGGCGGGTAGTCGCGAAGCTGGACGGGCTCAAGCGGGTCGTCGGCTCGCTGCAAGCGTCCGAGCTTCCGCACGGCCTGCCGCTGCTGTTGGCGAAGAGGTACGAAACGTTCATCAAGCGGCGGTACCTCGCGGCTTCGCGCGGCGACGGTACCTGGGCGCCGCTCGCCGCGAGCACGCTCGCCCGTCGCGGTGGCAAGGACACGCAGAAGGCACGCAAGGCTGGGAAGATCGGCAAGAATAAGCCTGGTCCTGGGACGGTGGGGAGAGGGAACGCGGAAATCCTCAAGGACACCGGAACGCTGTTCAATGCACTCGTCATCGGGAATCCTGGCAACCTATGTCGGTCGATTCCCGGCGGCGTGCGGTTCGGCGTCATCGGACCAGGACGGCACTCGAAGTTCAAGGGCGACATCAAGACTCTGGCCCTGATCCATGACCAGGGCAAGGGCCACATGCCGCGCAGGCAGATCATCGTGGAGCCGGACGCGGCGACGGTGAAGGCCCTGGAGGGCGCGGTGGAACGAACGGTGAAACGACTTATCGCGGAGCAAGGCAAGTGAGCGACACTGATCCATTCACGCTCGGATATCATGCGGTGCGGGACGCACTCATCGTCCAGCCGGAGATCGCGGCCGCGATCCGGGACAAGAATCTCATCGACCTGACGGCGGCGGACGCCCGGCCGTTCAAGGACCAGCACGGCACGCGGGACGTGCCGGAGCTTGCGATCCTGCCCGGCGGGCTCGCGTTGTCGCCGCACTTCTCTTCATCGACGGTGCAGGCCGTGCTGTCGCTGAGCGTGGTCGTGTTGCACGGTGATCTGCGGTTGCACCTTGCGGTGTACCCGATCCTGTGGGCCGTGGCGAAGGCGGTTGTGCGGCTGAGCGGGTTGATCCCGTCGGCGTTGCCCGTGCCGGTTGCCGGGTTGCAGGCGTTGACGGTGGCGGGCGTGACGACGGACCGGGTGGAGATTGAGGACTTGGACGGCTGGACGAACGTGGCGACTGTGGCGTTGACGTACCGCTGGGGCAAGGCGGAACTGGTATGAGCACGGTTCTACAAACACGGGCGTCGCTTCGGCTCAATCTGGCCGTGTCCCAGGACGTGACCGGCGGGCCGTCGTTCGTGGTTTCGGCCAAGGTGCCGCTGTCCTACCCGCTGAATCTGGCCTGGGACTACGGCTGGGGCGTCGGGCAGATCAATGCGATGGTCGCTCGATACTACGGTGATGAGGATATCGGCATCTCACTTGACCTGTGGACCCTCAGCGAGCAATTCGACGTTGAGCATGGTCCATTATCCCCCGGAATGGCGAACTTCACACAGCCTTTTCGGATGCGGGCACTTCACGCGATGATGCTCTACCACCGGGGGTCCATAGGGACTGTGCAATCGCCGCCGGTCGGGGACCGTTTACAGATCGGCCTGTCCGGTGTGGCGACGTTCCTGCCGATGGCGCAGGGTGACATCATCCTATATCCAGGTGGTCTGTTTCTGTGGACACGACCGAAGGTGCCGACGGCCGGGACGGACGATTACGCGACGAACCACGTACTGGACGTGACGAACCTGGACGGCGGTTATGTGGATAACAGATTCGACATTGTGCTGATTGGGAATCGGAAATATACGTGATTACGCTGGCATCCATCCAGGCCGACTTGAAGATCGTTGCACGCGGTACCTATGCCGAGGTCTGCGACAATGGGGTTGACGACTGGCCAAGTGCGCTTGCGGCGGCGCGGGCCGAAACCATGATGGGGGAATCCGGTACTACGTGGTCCATTGGGGCAGACGTAGGAGAGGTTAATACTGCTTTCACGGATGATTTCGACGTAGCCGCCGAAGGTGGGAATGCGTATATCGACCTGTACAGCATGGCTACTCCATTATCCACGCCGAAGGACTTACAGTATTACGCCGTCGGGTTCTCGCACGTTTTGGTCCTTGGCATGGAGGTGATTTCGCCAGACTACGGAGCGGATGCCACCAAACTGATTACGGTCACTTCCGTGGGCGTGGGATCTCCAGACTACGGGTGGTCGTCTGGACCCATCGGGACGATCAAGCTCGCCTGTCCGAGTCGAATGTTGTTTGTTCGACCACCTGGCGATCAAGGTTGGCCGGTGGGTTTTCCGTACACGAAGATCAAGTTGTCCAACCCGAATGCACTGGCTGCGGTGGTTCGAGTTATGGTAGCGGGGCGTCGTTCGATCTATACCCCATAGGGAGGTTTTCTCATGGCAACGTCAACGATAAGCGGGATCGGCGGAACGCTGCAAACGGCGGCCGGAGTCGTCGCCGACATCAAGAGTTGGTCCCTTACCCGGACGTCCAAGCTCGGCGAGATCGTGTCCTCCTCAACCGGAGGGATCGTTCAGCGCGTGGTCGGTGCTACGGACTGGACGGCCAAGGCAGACTTCGTGTGCGATGGTAGCACACCCGCGAACCTGCCCGTCAATGGCGCGACGGTGACGCTGGACCTGCGAGCGGGCGGCGTTGGCACGGCGCGCTTTTACAACATGGTCGGTTGGGTTGAGAGCATCGACATCAACCTGACGGTCAGTGAGGAGCCGGTGGGCGGCACGGTCAATATCAGCGGCAACGGCGCGATAACGGAAGGCAACGTAACGTAACCCGCCTTCGGGCGGCTGGGAGAATCCCGATGAATCACGTAGGAACACACGTGCAGATCAAGGCGGCGGCCACGACGGCCGTGGCCTGCGACGCAACCCAGGAAACGTGCGGTGCCACCAAGGTGACGTGCGATAACGCCGCAACGGCGGCTGCCGGAGCACTTGTTACCGCCGAGTCCAATCTGACCGACGCGAACGCGGCCTGCGTCACGCCGGACTCCGACTACGCCGCGGCGCTGCTTGCGGCGTCGGCCGCGGACGATGCTGTCGCCGTGGCCGACTTGGCATGGTACGAAGCCGAGGCCTACAAGCAACTGGCGGACGAAGCACATCTGGCTATCTGCCGAGAAGTGCGCACCGGATGGTCGGCTGGTGCGTTGGCGCTGTGGACGAACCAGCTCGCGGCGGCGGTTGCGGCAAAGGTCATCACGGATGCGGCCTACTCGAGTGCCGTGGATGCCAAGGCGATCACGGACGCGGCCAAGGTCATTACGGATGCCGCCGTGGTCTCGACGGCGGCGGCCAAGGCGATCACGGACGCGGCAAAGGCCGTCGCCGTGGCAGCCCATGCGGCGGCACACGTAACGGACACGGCGGCGAAGGCTGCGAAGGTCATTGCCGATGCAGCGGTGACAGCGGCGGACGCGGCCGCGGTGGTGGCGAATGATGCCCTTGACGTGAAGATCGCTGAGCAGGGGGCATAACCCTGCTGAAGGCAACGTAACGAAGGAGACTCCATTATGGCAACTAGTGCGATAAGCGGGATCGGCGGAACACTGAGAGTCGGGCCGACGAATGTCATTGCAGATATCAAGGGCTGGTCCCTGACGCGAAATGCGAAACTCGGCGAAGTAGTTTCGTCCTCAACGGGCGGCATGGTGGCCCGCGTTGTGGGCGCGACTGACTGGACGGCAAAGGCAGACTTCGTCTGTGACGGATCGACGCCGACGAACCTGCCAGTCCCCGGCGCGGCCATTGCGCTCGTGCTCTTGTCCGGTGCCGCCACGTACACGGGCACGGGCATCGTCGAGAGCATCGACATCAACCTGACGGTGAGTGAGGAGCCCGTAAGCGGCTCCGTCAACATCAGCGGCAACGGCGCGATGGTCGAGACGTAGGAGGTATCCGCATGGCCGTGGAACTTCTCTATCACGTCAAAACGACCGTGAAGGAAACGCTCGCGGCCGGGGTGGACGCCGCCGCACCCGCCGGCCGGGTGATCGTCCACGACCAGTTCGACACTGGCATCATCCTGAACGCGGGGACTACCCCGGCGGCGACGAAGGTCGCGGCGTGGACTCGCACGATTGCCAACGTGAATGAGGTTATCGACTTGACGGCGCTGACTGGCGCCGGTGGCGCGGCGCTGGATGCGACTGGGCTGAGAGTTCGGGCGTTTTTTCTTCGGAACACGGGAGCCAACACCGTCACTCTCAGTGGAGTTGTCACCAACGGGTATCTTCTGTTGGGTTCGGCATGGCTTCTCGCGGTTGTGCCCGGTGGCATTCTGTCTTACTACGCCAGTGCGACGGCACCTCTCGTCGGCGCGACATCAAGGTACATCGTCTCGCTGGGGACCGTCGGGCAAACCTACGATTGCATGGTCGTTTTCGGATAGGAGGAAGGTATGGGCATCGAGGATGCAGTGGCGGCTGAAATCTCCCTGACGGTGGACGACAAGCGGTACGAGTTCGCGCCGCTCACGGTGCGGGCGTGGGGGCGGCTCGTCCGGTGGGCACAGGATGAATACCTTGCCACCGCAATGTCAGCCGCCGCGGCCGTGCCAGACGTGGGATTGAGGCAGGAACTCATCGACCGTGCCCTGGTGTTCGTCGGGCGGGTTTCGCTGACGGCTCGCGAGACGGACCGCGAGGGATTCGATGCCTTCACACGGCAACTCAGCGGCATCTCCGGCGTTCGGCAGACGATTTCCGAATCGCTGCTCTGCGCCAAGCGGACCGGCTCTTATCAGAAGACCGCGATCACCGATGACTTCGTGGATGAACTGTTCGGCCGCATCAAGGGTGCCGGGAAGCTCCCTGAGATCATCGACCGAATATTCGCGGCATCCGGGATCAAGGAGGAACCGGGAAAAAACCAGGCGGGGGCTCCAGCCTGACGCTGGGGTCCCTGTCTCAGTTGGAGTATCTGATGTCGCGAGTGCTCGAGGAAACGGTGTGGCCGATGGATGTGATTGCTGATATGACCGTGCCTCAGATTCTCTGGCTGTTCGTGGACCGGCCGACCGGAAAGGGCGGTGCCCATCGGACTGTTTCGCTCGCGGAGTACAAGCGCATGAAGGGGATCAAATGAGCCTGGGCGAGGGATTCATCGACCTGAAGCTGGACACGCTCCACCTGGACGCGGGACTGAAGACCGTCGCCGCGAAGTTTTCCGGCCTGAGCAGTCAGATCAACGCACAACTGTCCGGCGGCATGTTCGGCGGCGGAAAGACGTTCGGCGTGATGGAGGGCATGTTCGGCGGTCTGGACAAAGGCTCGCTCAATACGGTAAGCGCTGGGCTTGGTGACGCAAGGAAAAGCGTCACGGATATGAGCAATGCGTTTGGAGAAATGGGCAGAACGTCAAAGAGCGCGATCACTGGTTTGGAGGGTGGTTTTGCACGGACGGGGGCCATTACGGGGATCGCGGTTATGGCGATCGCGCGCATCGCGCGGGGGATCGCGGAGGGCGCCGCCAAGGCGCACGAACTGGCTGATGCATTCCGGTCCGGCGCGATGTCGGCGAACGACGTTGGCCTTGAACTCGCCAAGAGCCTGCCGATCATCGGGAGCCTGGTCAAAGCGGCAATCGACTTGCAAGAGGCGATCGCGCCGGTAGGCGTAGACCTGTCGAAACAACATGGCATCGCGCTGGACATGGTGACGGCCGCCAAACGGGAGCGCGACCTTGCCGTCGCGGCCACCGACATTGACCGTCAGCGAGTCGCTGAGGCGCAGCGATATAAGGATGCCAAGGAAAAGATCGCGGCGCAGGAACGCGAAGCGGCAGCCGAAGGTCGCATGAACTCGGTAGAGGCGAACAAGGCCGCGAATCAGGCGTTGAGGTTTGCGGAAGAAACGAATGCCGCGAACGTGGCCAAGATCGACAAGGCCGCAGCAGACCTGAAAGCGAAAGGCATCGCCGACGTGGCCGAGAGGACAAAACGAGTTGCGGATGAAGTGAGCGAGGCCGCCGAACGGAGGGAAAAGGATGCGGCCGACGCGACGGCCGCCAAGTGGAAGACCATCAGCGAACGGATCGCGGCGCTCGGAAAGGAAGTCCAGACGCCCATCGAAGTCTACCGGGACGGGATGAAGGAGATTTCGGAGCTCATGGCGACCGGCCTTATGGGCAAGGACGTGTTCGCCCGCCAGGCGGCGAAACTGAAAGACGAACTCGGCAAGACCAACCTGAACGAACTCGGCAAGACCAACCTGAAGGAACTGCCCGTTGACGTTGCGGTAGGCGGACGGCTGGGTCTTGAGGACATCGCCAAGAATATCCAGGTGGCGCAACTCAAATCGTCGAAGGACGAACGGCAACTCGCCGCCGCCGAGGAAACGGCCAAGCAGACGCGGGAATCTAACGAGCACCTGAAACGCATGGCGGACGTAGGTTTCGCACCGGGCGGATCGGGGCGCGGCGTCTTTAGCTAACCCTCGCCAGGATCGCGCCAGGCGGCCGGAAACGGCCCGCCACGCGACGCAAACTGGCCGGACGGCTTCCAGGACGGGCAGAACGGCAGGAGAAGGCTTATGGGCTTCTGGGCAGGAACCACCGTAGACAACAACTACGTGCTCAGCGACTTCTGCTCGCCAGCCGTCGGGGCACCCTGCGGAATCGTGGACGGCTCACCCCAGGAGGAGTGGGACGCCAACGGATTCCGGGCCACGGTCGAACTGATCGTGCCGTGGGCCACGCGGTACGCAACCGCCTTTCAGTTCAAGGGCGGACTATCCGGGACCGCTCGCGTTCGGCCCATGCGGTACACGCCGTTTCCGCTGGCCGTATGCACGTCAGTCCGCATGGCGCCGGGATTCACCATCGGCGGAATCTCATACGCCGGTGTTGTTGTCGATCCGGTCCAATACCTGACGGCCGGTTGCCGCATGACCGTCACGTTCGAGACGGTGGACTGGGAGGGCGGGCACCGACTGCTCACGGACAAGACGCTCAATGTGTCCGAGTCGCTGGACGGCTCGGCCGACTTCATCACGCTGCCCCTGAAGGAGGTCTACTGGGACATGGCCGCCAAGAACCCGCTCAAGGCTATCGAGGCCCCGGCCCGGTGCGAGCGGCTGACGATCTGGACGCTGAATCTGCTGAACGTGGACACCTTGCCGGTTAACCTGTTTGACAATGCGGGCCTCGTCAATTCGGACGTGCTCACGTCGGCGAAGTACGGCAGAACGTTCGCCGCTGAAACGCTGCTGTGGCTGGCACCGACTGTACGCGATGCGGCGTCGGCCGAAAACACGCGCGGATTCAACGTCACGCTGCCGCTCTCTCACAACGCCGAGGGGTGGAACAAGTTCTGGAAGCCGGGCACGGCGCCGGGCACGGCGGGCGTCGCAAAGCAGCCCGTCTATAACATAGACGGTGCGGTGTGGAAGCCCTACAAGACCGTGGCTTTCAAGGCCACGCTGACGATGTTGCCCTGATGCCTGATGTCTTTCACGATCTGCCCACGATTCGACCGGCGGTGCCCGGAGGCCCGCTCCGCGCCCGCGACTTCAATCTTCTCGTGCGTGGCGTTCGGCAGGCCACGGCACCTGGGTACCAGTCCGGGACCATCGTCGATCCGCAGGGTACGTTTCAGCGGACGATCCCCGTGGAGGCGGCCGGGACAACGGCGATCCTCGCAATCGTCACGGCCCACGAAAAGTACGTCGCCGCGGCCCCGCCGCCCGACCCGCCGAGTGCTCGCGTGGGCGCGATCTACCGGCACGTTGCCAAGCCCATCGTGGCGGCGGATCACGTCAACACCTACTACGGCTCGGATGAATACCGCTTCTCGGCGATCCAGCCGGGCGGATTCTTTCACCTGGGGCAGCTCGTAACGATCTTCGAGCTCGGCGCCGGCAGTGGCATCTACAAGGCCAACTGCCCAGGCTTCTTCGGCAAGGTCAGCAGGGCCGACGCCGAAGGCCCGGCCGGTGGGCCGTGGGGGCTTGTCGAGGTGACACCATTCGACGGCGAACCGGGCAAGTTCTACGCGACGCCTGCGGCCCTGACGTTTTTCGACAACGTGACAACCGTCGGCGACGCCCGCGTGTGGAAGGCGCAGACGTTCATCGGTACGGAGCCGCTCATCGGCAGTCCGGTTTGGTGCCAGCCCATCGGCGGCTTCGAGAACGGGACCGGCGTGTATGTCCCGCAGTGGCTTGCGTGGGCCGTGCCGAACCTGTTCGGACACCCGACGGACGCGGACTACGCGAACAAGGAGCCGACGGACAACCTGAATTGCCCTGAGACGGACCCGAAGATCCCCGTGGCGAAGCCGACGCGAGATACCCTGGGCACGCTGCCCAGCGTGGTGACGACCGGATGAGTCCAGTACCGGACATTGGCTGCCCCGTATACCCGTACCAGTCACCTGTACTGCCCTACGCCGGTGCTGGCGGAGGCGCCACGCAGGGAGCGAACGAGGATGATCGCGTGGAACTCGCCCACTTCTACCGGCGTGGGGCACGCGGGAAACTTGCACTTCGCAACACGACGATCCCGACAGAACCTCCGCTGAATCAGTACACGTCCCTGCACGCCCGCACGCGCGGGGACCTGTACCACGTGCCCGCCCGCGGGCTCGTGCGGGCGCGGAGCATCTACGACGGCCCGAACTACGTCGTTGGACCGAAAGCCGGGCAGCCGGTGTTTCAGAATCTCGCCGGTAACGGCCCGGCCCTCCGGGTCGGGCTCTGCTGGTCTGATGCGAAGGAACTCGAACGCGGCACCGTAACGACGTCCACGGCCAGTCTGGTGACGGCTACGCCGACGGACGCCACGCGGTACTTCAACCGCTACAAGGTGGGCGCGTGGAATGACTACACGATGACCTTCCTGACGGGCGCGGCCACCGGGGTCTCGGCAACGGTGGGAACCTTCACCGGACACCCGACGGCGACGAACCGCTCGGCGACGTTCACGCTGAGTCCGGCGTTGGCGGTGGCCCCGGCGGCGGGCGACCTGTTCAGTCTGCGCCGGTCCGCCGGACCCGTATTGGACGCAACCCCAGTTCCGCCAGATATCACCCGCAGAATGCGGGGCGGCAACAAAGTCCGGGCTCGGCTGCCCTATCGTACCATGCGTCGCATGACAAGCGGCAACTCGAACGAGCGGCCTTTCGACGAGTATGGTGGAAGGTTACTCTATCCGACCAAGGATGAACGCCCCGCCATGATGTGGAAGTTTCTCAAGGTGGTTTTCGAGGACTACTACTCCATCCACGGACCAATCCTTGTTGGACGGAGCCTCTGGAGTCCGCTTACTGCGACGGACAGGTGTCGGGCCGGGTACGATGCGGCGGCACTTCCGAAAGCGTTTTTTGATCCCGTGTTCGGTATGGACATCTACACCGAGTTGTACGACTGGGAGTTTCCCGAAGAGCCGTCGTGGAACAACCTGTTTTTCGAGTATCGGTATGGCATTTCGGGAAATCCCGGTGCCACGGACTACAGGCGATCCTGTGCCGTGAAGGTCGGGTACAACCCCAATCTCGGCGTCACATTCTGGCTGAACGAGATTCAGATCATTATCGACGGAGGTTTGATCGGCGGCGGGATCGCCGCGATGAACTCATTCAAGCTGCCGACGAGCTTTCCGCCGACGGAGGAAAATGCGCGATTCGCCGTGACGATGGTCCCGCACCTGATACTGTGCTGGATTGCCACGGACTCAGCGGGACGGGTATACGGCGACTGGCACAATCACCCTGAAGTCTATCCTGATGACGGTATCTGGCAACCGCACATCTTCTACGTGGCTTGGGGCGCTGGCGGTTACGAATTCGGCCTGAGTGACCAGGTATCCGTCAACCCGAATCCAACGGCAAGCGGGGAAGAGCGTTGGACGATGAATGAGTGGGACTACAACGACCCTGAAACCTACGTGGCTGAACAGCGACTTTACGAATCTCCGAATACGGCGATCCAGCTCTCCCCCGTTCGGTGGGAGCCACCACAACTTGAGTTTCAACACCATTTCCCCATGTACGGACTGAAACTGCATTACGAATAAGGAGAAACCACAATGGCGACAACCGACTGGACTGGCGACGCGGCGGACGGCGACTGGGGCAACAACGGCAACTGGTCCGGCGACAAACCGGCCACGGGCGATACGGCTCGTTTCCTCGATGGCGCGCTTTCGGTAACGACCGGACTTGACCAGTCGGCCGTCAACCTGGCCAACCTCATCATCGGTCCTGGCTACTCCGGCAACATCGGCCTGAGTGGTAGCTACTTGAAGATCGGGTGCGACGACTTGTACATCAACGGCGGCGGCATCCTGTATATCGAGCCGGGCACCGCGGCCATCGACGAGGTTCGCGTGCTGGCCACCGAACAGACGACGGGCCTGACGCTGAAGTCCAGCGTGCAGACGGCGCTCTGGGTCTGGGCCGGGATCGTGAACTACGTTTTCGACACGGCGGCTGACGACCTGGACCTGTACGTGCTCGGCTCTGCGGCGGACGTGACGATCACGGACTCGGCGGCCGGCGACTTGAACACGCTGCTTGTCGAGGCGGGGGCCGTCGAGCTCGATATGGATGCGAGCGACTTCCCCGCGACGGTGGACGTGCGGGGGGGAACCCTGACCGTGACATCGGCCGCGAACTCGCCGACGACGGTGAACGTCTGGGGCGGTTCGGTCGTCTGGAATAAGGCGGCCGCCGCGAGTGCATTCAACGTTCATTCGGGCGGCACCCTGGACTTCTCCCAGGAGGAGACGGCCAAGACTCCGACGACGGTGACGCTCTACGGCACGGGAATCCTGAAACTCAACAACGGTTGCCGGAACATCATCCCCGGCAACATCTACGTGTACGGCGACGCGGCCCCTACGCCGATTCACCTGGACAAGGGGATGTACGTGGACGTGATCGCCGCGGCCTGACGCTCTCTCTTCCTCCGAACGAGGCCCGCCCTCACCTGATGATGGGGGCGGGCCTCCTGCTATTCGCAACTCAGGAAATCCCCATAGGCGTTCCAGCAGACTTTGCAACCGCACTCCCCCTTGCAGGGTTTCCAACAAGTCACACCGTCGGGCGGGCACGTACAGAGTTCTCCTGTAATCTCGTCTCGCATCGGCTCGACCTTTTCCCCGATCCGACCACGCCATGCCGCGCCGATGATGAGAACGTTCAGGTTGACGGCGGACTGGTCCAGGCCGGTCACAATGGACTGCGGGGCAAAAAACTTCGCGGTATCACCGTCGCCTGGAACTCCGTCCGACCAGTTATCGGGATCGTTCCAGTCCCCCCGTGGCCTGCGTATTCGGAGCAGGCACAGGAGCCAGTTCCACCGGGTCTGTTCTCTCTGTTTCGCATTGCCCGTCCAGGTAGTCGTTTTCATGGCTTCCTCCTTGTCTTCTTGTTTTTCGGTTGTGGCTCCGTCCGCCAGTACGGCGACTTGCACCGGCCGCAGCAGATCGGGATCGTGGCCGCCCGCGACGGACGCGGGAACCAGCGGTGGCCGCAACGCAGGCAGTAATAGGGGATGGGTGGTGTCATGGTTTCCTCCCGCCGCTCGAAGCGGCTGTTACTCAATCGGCAATCGCTTAATCTCGACGCCCAAGTGGCGCTGCATCTTGTCACGCAATCCGTAAAGCTGGCGGCAACACGTCGCATAAACCGTGGACGGCTCCTGAGTCGCGCACGCCGCCCAGGTCGATCCCTCGACGCAATCCACGAGGACCGCAACGGCGAGGCGGGGATTGATGTCGCAGGCGGCGTCAACGTCCAGCAACAGCAGATGTCCGGCCACAACCTCGGTATCCTCCGGCGCGAAACCGTCGAACGGCGGATCGCCGTCGGGGTCCGGGGCCAGTGCCTCGCCCAGGCAGTCCGGCTGACCGAGCCGGTCGTCCAGGGCTTTCGACTCGCCGGGCGACAGTGCGGCGAATAGTGCCTTGATTCGGTCAGCGGTGTCTTTAACTTCGGTCATGGTTTCCTCCTAATACGGCGCCTCCCAGGCGCCGATCTCAACGTGGTTGCCGTTGCGGTTTACGAGCCGCACTGCTCCGCATGCGCACTTTTCCCGCACGGTGATGCCACCGTGCGCTGCTGGATTGCAGCGAGTCCAACGAGCGCAGGTCGTGAAACATCGCTCATACTCCGTGCTCATCGTGTGCTTGTGTGATTTCGTTCGCGTCGTCATTTTCGTTTCTCCCGCGTGGGCCGGTTCCAACGGCTCATCCGCTTGGGCTCCCGCAGGAGCCCTCGCGGGTGGGTCGTCATGGCAGGAAGGACGCCTCTTTCGCGGCCTCGATCCCGGCCAGTCTCATGCTCGCGCAGAAGGTCATAACCGCGGCTTGAACCATCCCGCACTCCATCGCTGACTTGGCGTCGTGCATCGCCTCGGCGATCCTGATCTTTACGCAAGCGATGATGCACGAGTTCAAGGTATCGATCTCAGCCGTCAGGTGGTGCACTCGCATGTATTCGTGGGCGGCCTGAAACGCACACCCGATCCCGTAATCAGCAAGGTCCTGAGAGTTCTGTTTTGATGTCTTGGTCGTCGTCATCATTTTCGTTTCTCCTGTTTCGTTTTTCATTTTCGTTCGTCCCATCACTACCTATTAGTATACACCAATATGGATAATGGGCAAACGAAATCCGGCGGCCGAAAACACGATTGTCCGTAAGTGCTTGCGGATACGCGACTTACGGCGCGAAAAAACTTTTATTTCGCGCTTTACATGCCGCAAAAATGCCGTACATTATTGGGCGTATGAGCCGCATCACCCGAAAAACCAGTCAACAAAACGCCCGCCCGGCACGGTACGTAGACGTGTACAGCTACGATGTCCCGGCGGATGACGTGGAGTTCCTGCGGCCCTACGCTGCACGGGACGGCCACTCGGCGAAATCAACGGGCGGGCTCGGACGCTGGGCGATCATCAATCTCGCCCGGCTCCTGCGCGACGGCGAGCGGGGGAAGGCGAAAACGAAATGACAACCGAACAGAATGTGTCCCCTCACGGCGGGCCGGGGAAACCCCGACCAACGCCACCCGGCCCGCCACCCCATGATGACAACCGATGCCGCTGGCCGCGCTGCCGACGCGAATACTCTCTGACGTGGCTCAGCATCCGGCTGTGCGCCGAGCACTGGGCACTGATCTGCGACGATGACGCACAGCGCGAGAAACTTCGCCGAGTGGCGAACCGCGTGCTCGCGGCCTCGATGATGAATGGAAGTGTGACGTGAACCACCAAGTGGAATCCGGTCTCTCCGTCCTCAGGGAACTGTACCAGCGCGATCATATTCCGGCCAATGTATCGCGGCTCGTGATCGACATTCCCGCCGACGGCCCGGTCGTTTTTTGTACTCAGAAATACGGCGACAAGAATGAGATTTATCCGCTGCTGAACTGCCTCCTGACGGTCATCAAGAAGCCAAAGATGAACGAGGAAGAAACGCCAAAACAGTCTCCTGCCTTTAGCGAAGCTTGGTACTATGTTTCACGACTCTGCGATCCCGTGGGTCGTGACTATGCCGTGGAAATCATGCGTGCAGTCCGAGACGGCAAAAGCCTGCCGGCCGTGCCAGTTGGCATGACCGAGGCGCAGGCCAAGGGCTTGCAAGGATTTCTCGCGGAGTTTGGAGTGAAGTCGTGACCGACTATGACGGCAACGACGTATGTGCCTGCATCGAGGACGGCGTGACCTGGACGCTGGTACCGTTTCAACACCTAGCACCCGGCGACCTGTTCCGGTTCGGGCCGTCATTCGCCGGGCCGGTGTGGACGTACTCAGGCAGCGGGTTCTACCGGACCACCCTGGGGCCGGACTCGAACGCGACGCTGCAACAGATCGAAGGCCGCGTGTGGATCGCGGGGAAAGTGAACAATGCCCGCTGACGAGGCCAGAGCCCTGGAGTACGTCCTGCGAATCTCGCACATGGCCAAGCACCGCTACGCGGGCGAGTACCTGCTGGCGTGGATGCGGGCCGAAGAGCCGCCGCCCGTGCCGCCGAACGTGTCGAAGGCCGGGGCCACGGCGGTGCAGGCGGCGATGAAGATGATGGGAATCACTTTCACAGGAGAGAACGAACACGGTGTCGCTGGCGGACTGAGCTTCTTTCCCCCGCGGCGCGGGGCGAGCGGGTGATGCCATTCGGCCCCGCGCCGCACACTGACAGGAGATGAACATGGACGGAACCGAACACGCAATGGCCGGACTGGCCGCCGTCGAAAAGTCGATGACGACCGCACAGGCCGAACCGAAGAAAACATGGCCGAGAGCCGTCCTGGACGATTGGGCCGACAAGTGGTCCGAGGCCCTGCCCGACGACTGCTGGCGGGAGATGCAGGCGATCATCAAGACGGCGAGGGCATGGCGATGACCTGCGCACTCTACGTCCTGCTAGCCCTGCCCGGTGCGGCCGACGTGTGGACCCCGCCCGCCGAGTGGCTGGACCGCACGATGATGCTGGAGTCAAGCGGCAACCCCGCCGCCCTGGGCGACTACCGCAACGGCCAGCCGAGAAGTCGCGGGCCGTACCAGATTCAGCGACGCCCGTGGGAAGCGTTCGGCGGGCGTAAGCCCTGGGCAACCTGGGCACACGACCCGGCCGAGTCGCGGCGCGTGGCTGGCCGGATACTCGCGGCGTGCAAACGCCACGTAGAGCGGCACGGGCAACACGTGACATTCGCGCGAGCCCGCGCCGTCTACAGGAGAGGAGGTTACTGATGTCTTACCCTGACAACGGCCGCTACAAGTACGACCGAAACATCCCGCGATGCAAGTGCGGACGGGAAATCCAGCACCCCAAGCAACCGTGCGAGTGTTGCGGCAACTTGCTCTGTGACGTATGCGAGGCGGAGCACATGGCCCAGCAACGGATCGAGTTGACCGAGGATGGTCTGAATGTCCTCGACGATCTGGAGGCGACGCCATGATCGGCATCACAATCGCAAACGGTACGGGCCACTACCGGAACCGGCGCTGCATCCGCGTATGCCTTGCCAACGCCGACGAGCAAACCCGAAACGCAATCGTCGGACACGTCAAAGAGGCCGACGGCCGGTGGTCCGGTGCCGTCAGTATCGGCTGGCTCTTCCCCGCCACGCACGGCGGGGCTCTGGCCGTCAAGCAACTCATCGAGCACGCACCGAACGCACACTGGCAGCACGATGACGAGTTCGCCACCCTGATAATCGACGCACTGGAGGCGGACCGGATACTGACGGCCGATCCCGCAAAGCTCCCGCCCGTGCCGGCAACGCTAATGGCCGAACGAATGAGCCAGCGACGCGGATATCACATGATCCGCACGCGACCCGCCAACATGCTCGCGTGGGAAATGGGCGTTGGCAAATCCAAGACGGTCGTTGACGCGATCAACAACCTCGACCTGGGGCCGGTGCTGATCCTCTGCCCGCCGTCCGTCGTCCACGTCTGGGCGTCGGAGATCGCCAAGCACACGGCACTCGGTAAGACGTGGGCGCTCTACGGCGTGACCGACACCGGCTCGGCACAACGGACCGGATCGGGTGCGGGCGCCCTGCAAGGCTACGCCTACATCGCCCGCAACGGGCCGGTCGCCGACCGGGCCGCGCAACTGAAATTGCTCCGGGCCACCGCCGAGGCCATGCACCTGCGGTTCGTGGTCGTGATGAACTACCAGGCGGCGTGGCGAAAGGCCATGCAAGAAGTGCTGCTTGGGTACAAGTGGGGCCTGTGCGTCTGCGACGAGTCGCACGCGATCAAGGCACCCGGCGGCGTGACCAGCAAGTTCATGGCCCGGCTTCGCGAACGGTGCGAGCGGCGGGTCTGCCTGACCGGCACGCCAATGCCGCACAGCCCGCTCGACATCTACGGCCAGTTCCGGTTTCTCGATCCGGGGGTCTACGGCGAGAACTACACGACGTTCAAGCTGAGATACCCGTTCGATGGGGCCGTGACCCTTGACCTTGTGGACGACTGGATCACGGTCACAGGCGACTACGCCTACACGCGACGTTGCCGTGAGATGAACGTGAAGGGCCGACACTGGAACGGCACCTGCTGGCGGGTGCCGAGCCACACCGACGGACTGAGCACGGTGTGCCGTGCGTTTCTCGACGTGCCGGTCGCCGTCGGCGAAGCCTTCGATACGGCCTGCGTCAACGCCGGGGTGGAGGGCATCAAGTTTTTGCGCCGCCTCGACCGCGCAACAATGGAAACCGAGTTCACCCGTCGGCTCGGAATGCTCATGTACCGCGTGACGGCCGCCGAAGTACTGGACCTGCCGGAACTGGTAGACGAGTTCAGGTCCGTGGAACTGTCGGTCGTCGCCCAGAGAGTCTACCGCGACCTGCAACGCACGCTCGTGGCCGAAGTAGGAGACGGTACGGTCACGGCAGCGAACGTACTCGCCAAGATCGTCCGACTGCAACAGGTTACGAGCGGTATGGTGCCCGTTACGAAACTGGCGACGTTCGAGGCGGACGTGGAGATGATCCGCGTGGACCGCGGCAAGATGGATGCGCTCGCCGAAATCTTCGAGACGCTGCCGCCCGATGAACCCGTGGTCGTGTTCTGCCGGTTTCGCTCGGACCTGGACGCCGCCGCCGAAGTTGCCGCCGAGTGCGAACGCAAGGCGTGCGTTCTGCGCGGCGGCCAGAACGACATCGGAGCCGTCTGGACGGACGAACCGGGGACCGTCGCGGGCGATGCCACCGTGGCCGTGATCCAGATTCAGGCCGGTGGCCTTGGCATCGACCTGACGCGGGCACGCTACGCGGTATTCTTCTCGCTGACGCACAGCATGGGTGAGTTCAAGCAGGCCATTGCCCGGCTGCACCGGCACGGGCAAACCCGCAAGACAATCATCCTGCACCTGGTGGCACGCGGCACCGTGGACGAGGCGATCTATCAAGCCCTCGCGGCGCGCGAGGATGTCGTGAAACATATTCTGGGAAACCTCAACCCGAACACAGGAGAAACCGAATGACAACGACCGAATGCCAGTCACTCGAACCGCCGACCATTACGCCGGTCGAGAATCTCAAGCGACTCGTCAAGCTCAGCAAGGAACGCGAGGAGCTGGAGGCGCGACTCAAAGCCGTCAAGGCCGATCTCGACGCCCTTGAGCAACCGCTGAAAGACTACTTCATCGCGGAGGGAATCCAGCGGACGACCGTGGACGACCGCACGGTCTACCTGCGCCAGGAGTGGCGGTGCTTCCCGCCGCCGGGCGGCAAGGACAAGCTCATCAGGTCGATGCAACAGCGCGAAGACATGAAGGACATGCTCTCGCGGAACTACAACACACAGACGCTATGGGCGTGGATGCGGCAACTGCCACGCAAGCCGCTGCCGGACGGCACGCCGAACGACAATGGCGAGCCGGTCCTGCCGGCGACGCTGACGGAACTTCTGACGGTGCAGCGGGTGGACGAATTGAGGGTGGTGAAGGCATGAACGAAAAATCGCGAGCAGTGACCCTTGACGAACTGCGGGACATCCCATGCCCGGAGCCGACTGAGACGTGGTGCCCGATACCGCACGCCGTGGCCGTGGACCACTTCATCGCCGCCGTTATTCGGAGCAAGAACTACGGGCAGTTCCACGAGCACCTGACGGTCAGTGGCGATGGATCGCAGTGCTTCGCCACGTTCGATCTTTGCGTGGACATCCTCGACGGCGTGACCGTCGCGGCCGGACTGCGAAACTCGACGGACCAGAGCCTCGCACTCGGCGTCTGCGTCGGAGAGCGAGTTATCGTCTGCGATAACCTCGCATTCGCGGGCGAGTTCGCCGTCTTTCGCAGGCACACGAAGGGCATACTCGATGATCTTCCGGGCCGGATGAATGAGGCCGTCGCCTACCTCGAACGCTACGCCAAGGATCGGCGTCCGATGATCGAGTGGATGCAGTGGCGCGGCATCAGCGACGAACGGGCACACGACCTGTTTATCAAGGCTATCGACGCGGACGCCATGAAGACCCGCGACCTGGCCGAAGCACTCGCGTCGTGGCGTGCCGGGCAGCCCGTCTGGCCGGTGGAAAACGAAACGCCGCACCCGTTCGCCGCGAGAAATCTGTGGTCCTGGTACAACGCCGTGACCGCCGCGAGCCGCCAGCACTTCGACCGCTACGCAATGGCGGCGGCGGACCGGACCCTGAACCTGAACCGTATGTTGAGTCGGGAGTTCGCTCCCGTGAGTTTTCACTTTTCATAACAGGAGAAACACATGGCCAAGAACGGAACGAAAAACGGAGCGATGGACATCGTGCCCGTCGCCCAGTACGCGATGCTCGAAACCACGCCGGAAGAAGTCGCCGACATCATCGCCGCAAACGCCGGATCGACGGGCATCAGCGAGCGGGACTTCGAGTCGGTGACGATGCCGACGGGCGGGGCGGCCACCTGGACCGTGGCCTCGCTCACCGGCGAGGAGAACGTCAAGTCCATCGACGGGATCGTGATCGCCTTCAAGGACGTAAGGCTGATGTGGAAAACGTCCTTCGACGAAGGCGGAGGCGGGAGCCCGCCGGACTGCAAGGCGGACGACGGACTCACTGGCATCGGCGATCCCGGCGGACCGTGCCACCTGTGTCCGCTAAGCAAGTTCGGATCGGACGGCAAACGTGGACAGCAGTGCGGCCAGTACCGGATGCTCCTGGTCCTGCGGCCGGGATCGATCATACCCATCATGCTCAAGCTGCCGCCAACAAGCCTGAAGGCGTGCCGCTCGTTTTTCATGGCGATGGCCAACCAGCGGATGCGCTACTGCGACGCCGTGCTGAGGATCGGATTGGAGCCGACGAAGAACGCCGACGGAATCAAGTATTCGGAGGCGACGTTCACGCTGGCCGAGGTGCTGCCGGTCGAGATGCGCGAGAAGATTCGCGCGTTCAACGAGCGGCTGAGCGGGCTGCTCAAGACGGTCCAGGCGACAGGCTGATACTCGCGCCCCAAGGGGGCCGGGCGGCATGGATGGCGCCCGGTCCCCGGTGCGGCGCGGAAACGACGAGCAACAGGGGCGGCGAATGGAAGTGGCTTGCAGGTTTCTCTCGATGCTCTTCGACAACGGCGCCTCGGCCGCCGGGCCGGAGGCGCTGGTTTCGATCTGGACCCTGCCGGACAAGCGAACGACTTTCCACGCGACGGCGGACTCGGCGGCGGAAGCAGGCCGCCGGGCCGCCGACGGTGCGGACGTGTACTTTGGCTGCGGACTCAGGCGGGCCGGGCTGAAACCGTCCGAACGCGGCGGGGCGGCCGATGTCGTGGCCCTGCCCGGACTCTGGGCGGACCTGGACGTGGCCGGGCCAGGCCACGTAGCAAAGGCGGGCAAGCGGCAGTTTCAGACGATGGCGGATGCGGCGGCCTTCCTGAACGGCCTCCAGCATCGGCCGTCCGTCGTGGTGTCCAGCGGCGGCGGACTTCATGCCTACTGGCTCTTCACCGAGTTTCTGACGATCACAACCGACGCCGAGCGGGCGGACGCCACGGCCCTATCGAAGGGCTGGCAGCAGACCTTGGCCAGAATCGCCAAGGCGAAATACGAGGTTGACCTGGACGCGACGTGGGACCTCGCCCGCGTTCTGAGGATACCCGGCACCCTGAACTGCAAGCACTCGCCGCCCATGCCGGTGGAACCGGCCGACGGGCAGGACTGGACCCGGCCGCCCGTCAGGTATGACGCGGCGGACCTGCGGGCCGAAAACTGCCCAGGATCGCCCACAACGGGGGCAGGCCGGGCATGGGGTGTAGAACCCCCTGGGGAACCCGGAACGCTCACCCAGGGCCAAGGGATCGCCGAGAATCGTGCCCGTGGCGCGACGGGACCGCCGCTGGAGGCCGGGCTTGCGGCACGGATCGAGGCCCTGACCGTCAACGATCCCCGGTTCGCGGCCACCTGGCGGCACGCCCGCAAGGACTTGGTTGACCCGTCCCTGTCGGCGTATGACCAGTCGATTGCCAACTCGCTCGTGGCGGCCGGATTCACCGACGCCGATGTAGCGGCGGCGATCCGGTACTTCCGGTCCACCTACGCCACGGACGCCAAGGAGGCGGCCAAGGGAATGCGGAAGGACTACCTGGCCAGAACGATCCGAACGGCACGGGAAACCCAGATCGTCGCCGCTGCCGCGGCGCCAGACACGGAAGACGAGGAGGAAGAACGGTTCCCAAAGACGGCCGCCGCGGCCCAGACGTGGCTCCGCAAGAAACTTCGCATCAGCGTTGACCGACTCGAAAAGATCGGGACAGCCCCGGCCGCATACGACCTGATCCTCGGCGGTGGCATCCGCGTCAGGCTCGGCACGGCGGCCGAGCTGCTGACGCCCAAGCGGGTGCAGGCTTGCATCTTCGACTCGACGAAGCTGGTAATGCCGCACTTTTCAGCCCAGAAGTGGGAGCGAGTGGCACGGGCGTTTGCCCTACTAATGGTAGACGTACATCAGGAAATCGACGACGCCGGGCACCTGCGCGACATCCTGGAGCAATACGTTGAGCTCTGGACCCCGCTCCCGATCCAAACCGACGTACCTGATACCGTGGCGGCGGCCCTGCTCGGACTACGAAACGGGGAAAGCCGATGGATGATGGACGAGGCGGACCGGGCGTATTTCTCGCTGCGGAAAGTCCGCGAGTTCATGGCTTCGCTCGCCCGCGAACCGTTTTCCGCCCGCGACCTGGCCAGGAGCATGGCCCGGACCGGATTTGATTCCGTCCGGTTGCAGGCCCGGCGCGGCGAGGAAATCCTGAAGGGTCGGTTCTGGCGGTCGAGCCCAGGCTGGATCGAGGAGGAGGCCGATGAGTAGTCCGCCAAGTTGTACCCGGCGTATCCCTTATGGGCCAAATATAGCGCGCGCTCGCAAACTGCCGGGTACGTGGGTACAAAAGCGCGCTACGCTTGGGGAAAATGCGTACCCTCCATACGTGGGTACGAACCAGCAAAAATCGGGTACATCGTCTGTTTCACGTGAAACAACTCGCGGGAGAAACCCATGAACTACCGCGGCCGCTATGTCATAATCGGACCGCCGGGAACCGGAAAAACACGCCGGATCGCTCAGTCCGTGGCCAGGATCGTCGGAGAACACGCCGGCGGAATGGGAGCCTCACACGGCGACGTGCCCTGCGTGGTCTGCTCCCTGACCAGGACGGCCGCCGCCGAAGCCGCCGGCAGGACAGCCGCCGTCCTGCCAGCCAACGGCGTGGGCACCCTCCACAGCCTCGCCTACCGGGCACTCCGCAATCCGGATATGACCGAGGGGCACCTGGCCGACTGGAACACGGAGCATGCCCACCTCCACCTCACACCGGGCGACATGGACGACCCCTACGCGGGCGAGCGGGCGGACTCCGCGGCGATGGACTACCACCGAATCCGGGCGGCCAACACGCCGGACCGGGCCAAGGTGCTGCTGGCCAACAACCACAAGGTGCGACCGTTCGCCGTGGCCTGGGAGCGGTGGAAGTCCGAGAACGGATACCTGGACTTCACCGACTTGATAGAAGTCGCCGAACGCGACGTGGACGCTTGCCCCGGCTCCCCCGGCGTGATCCTGGCAGACGAAGCCCAGGACTGTTCGCGCCTAGAGTTCAGGCTGTTGGCCAAGTGGGGCGAGGCGGCCGGGGCACTCATCATCGTGGGCGATCCCTGGCAGGCCCTGTACGAGTGGCGAGGCGCCAACCCCGGCGAGTTTACCGATGAGTCCGTGCCGGCCACCAGCCGCGACGTGCTGCACCAGTCCTGGCGGGTGCCCCGCGCAGTTCACGCGGCGGCGACGGCCTGGATGCGGCGGATGCCCGGCTACACGCCTATCGAGTACCTACCCCGCGACGCCGACGGCACGGTGGACCAGCGCGACTTCCGGTACGGCGTGCCCGACTACTCCGGGATGCTGCCGGAAATCCGGGGCCACCTCGACGACGGCAAGACAGTCATGGTCATGGCGGCCTGCGGATACATGATAGACCCGCTGGTCAAGACCCTGCGTGACCGGGGGGTGCCATTCGCCAACCCGTGGCGCCTGAAAAATGGCCGGTGGAACCCGCTCCGAGTCGGCATGGCCGGCGGCGTGTCGATGGCCGACCGGCTGTTGGCGTTCCTGACGCCCCTTACGGGCGCCACGAAGCGCGCGATATCCGATGCAGGTGGAGACGGGACGGACTTCGACTTCGGCGCGAACGTCGAAGAGGTCCGCAAGACGTGGACACTCGCGGACGTAGCAAGATTCTCGGAGGTGTTCGATGCACAAGCCAACTTTCAACGCGGGCAGAAAAGCCAACTCGACGACGACGCGACGGAGACGCCGGCCACGGAGGCCAGTCCCGTTCTTCTGGCGAACTACTTCACGCCCGAAACCACCGAAGTACTCGGACGGATATCCACGATGTCGGTGAGAGACGCGGTGGCGTGGTACCGCACGCGGCTGCTCAAGAGCAAGCAGGGCGCCGCGATCCTGCCCGCCAACATCGTCACGCACCGCGGACCAGCCGGGCTTCTTGAGCGACCGCGACTGTACGTGGGCACCATCCACTCATTCAAGGGCAGTGAGGCCGACATCGTGTACGTGTTCCCCGACCTGAGCGGTGCGGCGTGGCGAGAGTGGTCCGCCGGGCCGGCGGCCCGGCCGCCCATATACCGGATGTTCTACGTGGCCATGACGCGGGCGAAAGAGCGGCTGGTGATCTGCTCGCCGTCCACGCCGATGGCCGTGGAGATGGTAGCATGAAGCGCAAGACCTACAAGGAGCCGAAGCCATGGGCGAATCCAGCGAAGAACGTTGCGTAGTCCAGGGATGCCAAGGAAAGGGAAGTCGCCGATGCTATGCGTGTGAAATGGGTGCCGGGTTGCCGGAACGTCGCAGTTTTCCATTAGCGACAGTCGAACCGCTGCCGGATGCCGCTTACCAGCGGGAAACGCTCGTCCAATTCGCGGACGGATCAATCGCCTGGAAGAAGATAGGGGAGAGCCATGAACGAAAATAGCAAGGCTATGATCCGGAAACTGAGGGATCGCGCATCGCTAGAGTACAACGCAGACATCCGACGAGCGGAACAAGCCCGAATGGATCGAATGCGCACCATCGACTGGATCGACAACCTGTACCTGGCCGGAATCCTTGCGCTGCCGGACTTGCCCATGTTCGGCGACATCACGAGCATGGAAGTGCGCTACACTCCGAAGGGGCCGAAGCCATGAGGATGATTCCGATCTTGAAGTGTTCGCATTGCAAGTTCCTGGGGGGGAAACTGTACGAGGTCGAACGGTTCGTATGTCTGTATCCTGGCAGTGAAGTGCCGATGATGAGCCGCGACGACGTAAACGCGGGCACGCATCCAAATTGCCCGCTGCCGGACTCTGGTTCAGTAGTAAAGGAGTTAAACCATGAACGTGAAACGTGCAACTGCCTTAACTGCAACTGGCCTGCTGGCCTTAACCGCGACGGCGATGTCGCTGACGCCGATCTCATTCAGCCTGCCAAACCAGGGCGACCTGCTGGATCAGTGGGAACTGGTAGTGGACCTGGACCAGCAGTTACCATCGTGGGAAATACGCATCCGCTGCATGGCCACCGACTGTCGGCGGTTGCTCCCAATCACCACGTCACCCATCGTGGATCGGTGGGGCAACACGCTCAGCAGTACGAGGATCATGCTTCCGATGACCGTAACCGTGATGCTGCCCATTGGAGGTTCCGCGACATGGAAAGTTACTGGCTGGTCGGAGGGACGGGTAATCTGTCAATCAACGGGGACGGTTCAGGGTGGACCGTTTTGGGAAAGTGATAATGAAGCCGCCGCATGGTGCACGACGGGACCAGGTGTGCGACCGTGGGCTGGGTGCCTGGTGTTCGACGAGGACGCCGACGGTGACGTTGACCTGAAGGATTGGGCGTTACGATGCAGTACAAGCCCGGCGACAAGCACCCGGCCGCAAAGCTGACGTGGGCTGACGTGCGAAATATACGCAAGGCCCTGTCACGCGGCGAAAAGCAGATCGTGCTGGCCCTGCGGTACAACGTCTGCAAGGCGACCATCGAGCATATTCATACTGGACGAACATGGGCAGCCCCGGATCGGAAAGGTAACTCGTGACACCCCGCGCGACGCCTTGACGATGGCGTGAGACACCGCTGGATGTTCCAGCACGGGGCTGCCCAGGCGTCCAGGTGGAGCAACCGATGAAAGAGTCCCCCATATCCCGACGAATCGCCAAGCGGCTGAATCGTCTGCCGAACACCGTGGTCGTGAAACTCCACGGCTCCCAGTACTCGACCGCCGGAATGCCCGACCTGCTGATCGTCCGCGATGGCAAGGTGGCGTTCCTGGAAACCAAGAACACGCTCGGCAAGACGCGCCCGCGACAGGACTACATGCTCATGCTGCTGCACAACGCCGGTGCCGTGGTCGGAGTGGTCCGGTCCGTGGAAGAGGCCGTGGCCGTCCTGACGGCAGGCGGAATGATGGGTTGACAGGCAACAATTCGTGGATACAATTCGGTCATGGACGCAAACGAAACAATCAGCGTGCGCGAGTGCAGACGCTGCGGATACCGCTGGTGGCCACGCAGGCCCAGCCCGCCGCCTACCGTCTGTGCAAGGTGCCGGTCCCCGTACTGGAACAAGCCGAGGAAGGTGAAGGTGAAAAAATGAAGCCGAAGATCGACCCTGAGTTCCGAGCCCTGATCCCTCCGCTTACGGCCGAGGAGTTGGCCGGCCTGGAGGCCGACATCCTGGAGCACGGCGCCCTGCGCGACAACCTGGTCATCTGGGCAAAGGGCAACGTCCTGCTGGACGGCCACCACCGCCTGGCAATCTGCGAACGCCACGGCATCGGATACGCCACGCACACGCTGGACCTGCCCGACAGGGACGCGGCCAAGCTGTGGATCATCCGAAACCAGTTCAGCAGGCGGAACCTGGCCACCATCCAGAAAATCGCGCTGTCGGAACTGGCAAGGCCACTCATCGAAGCTGAAGCCAAGGAGCGGCAACGGTTGCACGGCGGGACGGCCCCGGGGCGAGAAGCAACACTTAGTCCGAAATCGGACGAAGTGTTGAGGACCGATGACGTGCTGGCCGAAATGGCTGGTTGTGGACGCACCACGTATCGAGACGCCCTGTTTGTCATGGATTACGGTACGCCAGAACAGATTGAGGCTTTGAAATCCAATTCCGTGGCCATCTCCAAAGCGGCGTCCGAGATCAAGCGCGAACGGCAACGCACCGAGCAACGCGCTGCCTTGGCCGACGCCAAGGCAGCGAACAAACTCCGAACGGACGTGTGCTACATCCGACATTGCTCAATGGCGGACCTGTTCGCGTCCGGGATCAAACCGGACTGCATCATCACCGATCCGCCGTACCCGAAAGAACACCTCCACCTGTACGCCGAACTCGCGGAACTCGCCAAGAACGTGCCACTGGTAGCCGTCATGTGCGGACAGAGCTACCTGCCGCAGATCATGGAAGCCATGTGCCGACACCTGGAATACCGCTGGACCCTGGCCTACCTGACTCCAGGAGGCCAAGCCGTCCAGCAATGGCAGGCGAAGGTCAACACGTTCTGGAAGCCGGTCCTGCTGTTCGGAAAGGCCGGAGAATCATGGATCGGAGACGTGTGCAAGTCGAACGTGAACGACAACGACAAACGGTTCCACGACTGGGGGCAATCCGAAAGCGGCATGACCAGTCTCGTGGAACGCCTCAGTACGCCCGGCCAGTTGATCTGCGATCCGTTTCTCGGCGGCGGGACTACCGCCGTAGTCGCCTTGGCACTCGGACGCCGGTTCGTCGGGTGCGACACCGACGGCGAAGCGGTCAAACTGGCGAAAGGGAGATGCTGTGAAAGAGGAACGTAGCGGGTGGCGCGACCTGGCCTTGTCCGAACGACATCGGGCATGGGGACACGATTGCCCAATGGTCGATATCGACTTCTTGGTAACGGACTACGATCATGGAAAGCCCGTCGCCATCATCGAATACAAACACGAACTTGCCGACGAGAAAAATACCCACGACATGAGCTACCGGGCACTAAAGGCCCTTGCCAACGCATCAAAAATCCCGTGCTTCGTGTGTCGCTATAGTGCCGGGCTGGACTTGTTCAAGCCGCAATCACTCAACGGGTTTGCCAAAGACCACATGCTGGACGGAAAGACTATGACCGAAGAGGAATGGGTCGGATTCCTCTACGAACTTCGCGGGCGAGAGGTTCCACCGGCAGTACTGGCCGAAATCCGCAAACGAGAAAATGCGGCGGGCACGGTAAACCGCACGCCAACACAGGACGACAACCAGCAACACTGGACGTTCAACCCGCCACCAGAAACGATAGAACACCTCGACGCAATCCAAAACAAACTCTGGATGGAGAATCATCCATGACCCGCCGACACTGGCACCTCGACACCACACGCATCGACCGCACCATCGACCGTATCCTCTGCGAAGCCGCCGAAGCACACGGTACGAACGTCTCGCGACTGCTCTACCCAAAGGACGGCGGACGCAACCGCGAGAACTGCCTGGCACGGCACTGGGTCGCCGAAGCCATGCGAGCAACCTTCGTCCGGGCGGACGATCCGCAAACCGGCCGGCGAGTCCTGTTCATACGCGATTCGCTCTGCGACGATATGCCGCCAGCCTCCTGGCCCGACATCGCCCGACTGCTGAACGTCACACACGGCGCCCTCCTACACTGGAAGGCACACGCCAAAGAGTACAAGGTTGCCACGCGTTAAGATGGGTATTCTGCTTTCGTATCCGCGCAATGCGATCGCGATTGGTTTGGCCCGTAAGCCCCACGGTAAAGTGGCGGCGTTGCAAGGCCACCGTGGCCCCTAGAATGAAGACGTGGAGGACAGCATGAAGATTGAGACGCAGCTGATAGCCAAGATCAAACCCTACGAAAGAAACCCGCGAGTCAACGACTCGGCCGTCGATGCCGTGGCCGAATCGATCCGACAATTCGGCTTCCGCCAGCCTATCGTGGTGGACGTCGCAGGCGTCATAGTCTGTGGTCACACACGCTGGAAGGCGGCGAAGAAACTCGGCTTGACCAAAGTCCCCGTCCACGTCGCCACGGACTTGACGCCGGAGCAGATCCGGGCGTACCGGATCGCCGATAACAAAACCAACGAACTCGCCGAATGGGATTACGATCTGCTGATGCGGGAACTCGCCGAACTCAAGGCCGACGGAGTTGACGTGATGAGTCTCGGCTGGACTGCTGATGAAGTCAACCGGATGCTCTCACCGGAAGTAACCGACGGGAAAGAAGTGGATGAATCGGTGGCCGACGATGTTCCCATGATCGTCTGCCCGAAATGCGGGACCGAGTTTCAGGTGTGAGGTCAACGTGCCCCCCCTTGTGAAACCATATTCCGAAACGCTTGACGACGCATGGCGATTGCACCTGATGCCACGATCACCTGAAGCGCCAACCGTAGTCAGCACATTCGCAGGTTGCGGCGGCTCGTCGCTCGGTTACTCGATGGCGGGATACCGGGAACTGCTGGCCGTCGAATGGGACGAAATGGCCGCGACCACGTTCAAGCTGAACTTCCCGGCCGTTCCCATGTTCCACGGAGACATCACGGCCTTGTCCGTAGAGGAATGCTTGTCGCTTGCGGGTATCCGCAAGGGCGAACTCGACGTGCTCGACGGTTCACCACCATGCCAAGGATTCAGCACTGCGGGAAGTCGCAAGTACGCCGATTCCCGTAACAACCTCTTCATGGAATACGTCCGGCTGTTGCGAGGACTCAAGCCCAGGTGCTTCGTGGCGGAAAACGTCAGCGGCATGGTCCAAGGAAAGATGAAGCTGATCTTCGCGGAGGTCTTACGGGAATTGAAGGCAAGCGGATACCGAGTCCGCGCGCGACTCCTCAACGCCATGTACTACGGCGTACCGCAATCCCGCGAACGCCTGATCTTCATCGGCATACGTGAAGACCTCGACCTCGAACCAAGTCACCCGAAAGGGCAGACCATCCCGATCACGACGTGGCAGGCAATCGGCCACCTTGGCAATGAACAGATACCCGAACGCGGTCACGTCTGGCTTGATGAATCTCCGCAAGGACGAAATACGAAAACCTGGGTCAAGGCCATGAAGGCCAAACCGGGGGAAAATTATGCTGGACAGCGTATCCGCGGACGATGGGACCGGTCGTCTTTTACGTTGACTACGGGTTTCCCTGTGCATTATCTGAGTTCCGTCGGGTGTCACCCGCGTTTCACACGCACGTACTCATTACTGGAACGTCGGCTATTGTCGTCGTTCCCTGAGCCGTTTAAGTTCACGGGCACCATGCAAGCCGGGATCAAGCAGACCGGGAATTGCGTCCCGCCGCTGTTCATGCGGGCTATCGCGGAACACGTCAAGCAGGTCCTGGGTTGCACGGCGGCTGCTCGTGGCTAGAATCAGGCGATGGACGAGAATGTCGACAACGTCGACAACGTGCGCGCGCCTGACCCGGCCTTGGCCCCGGACGCGGGGGGTAGGGGGGAGCCGCTCGCCGATCCACATCGTGCTCGCGGACAGATGCTCCTCGTTCGCAAGGCTGCCCGCGAAGCCTGGGGAGTCTCGGAGAATATGCGGAAGCTCGTCATGGCGACCACGGGCCGGATCATCGTCAACAAGGACGCCGATGGGCAGCCGCTTGGCCATTCGGCACGGACCGTGCTCCGCGCCTGCGAGCTCGTCGTCACGTTGGACCGGCTCGACCTGGACAAGGCCAAGTACGTAGATGCCGTGCCCACGGATGGTGAAGAAGCGCGCGTGATTCGCACGCCGCTGCCGGGCCCACCGGAGGGGGTGCCCGATGAACGAAAAGAGTGATGGCAACGGCGAGAAGCTGAAGGCGCCTTTCGTCTACTTCGGCGGCAAGCGGCAAGTGGCCGACATCGTATGGAGTCGGCTCGGCGACGTGGCGCATTTCGTTGAGCCTTTTTTCGGCTCCGGTGCCGTGCTGCTCGCCCGGCCGCATGAAACGCGCCTTGAAACCGTGAACGACATCGACGGAATGATCTGCAATTTCTGGCGTGCCGTCGCGGCGGACCCGGAGCAGGTCGCCACGCTCTGCGACTGGCCCGTCAACGAGATCGACCTGGAGGCCCGCCACCGCTGGCTCTGTACTCAGCCGGGCAAGGACGCCTTCCTGGAGCGGATGAAGAACGAGCCGGACTACTACGACGTGAAGCGCGCGGCGTGGTGGTGTTGGGGATTATGTGCATGGATCGGCACAGGCTGGTGTTCGGGCGAGTATTTCCCGGACGCTCGCGAGGATTCGCACGGGAGAGTTGTTTGTGAGGGCGCGAACAAACTGCCGAGCCTGGGCAGAGGCATGGGCGTCCACCGCCAACTGCCGAGCCTGGGCAACGGGGGCCAAGGCGTCCACAAGCTGACCGCCGGGCCGCTTATCGAGTGGTTCCAGGCACTCGCCGCACGCCTGCGCCGCGTCCGCGTCTGCTGCGGGGACTGGGCGAGAATCTGTACGGACGGTGCCACGGCGCACGGCTCTACCGTCGGCGTGTTCCTGGACCCGCCGTATTCGGCGGAGGCTGGACGAACAGGCGACATCTACCGCATGGACACCGGCGTGGTAGCGCACGAGGTCCGCGACTGGTGCATCATGCGAACGCACTGTGAGCAGGCCAAGCGATATCGGATCGTGCTCGCGGGTTACGCGGGCGAGCACAACGTACTTGCCGACGAGCACGGCTGGACGTGCCATGCGTGGAAGGCGCGCGGCGGCTACGCGAACTTCGGAAGCTACGCCAATGAGCAAGGGCAGGCGAACGCCCACCGCGAACGGCTGTGGTTCAGCCCGACGTGTCTACGGCCGCAGGACGAGGATGGTGCCCAGGGCGAGCTGTTCGCGGTCGGCCGCGACTTGTCGGAGGCCCGGCTCTGATGCCCGTGACTACTCTGGCATTCACTCCACACGAAGCGGCACCCATGCCGAACCCCGGCGGCCAGGCGGCGTTCGCCTCCGACTGGACGCACCGGCTCATCGCCGCCGAGGGCGGCTGGGGCAGCGGCAAGACGTGGATCGGTGCGCGGAAGCTCATCACGCTCCACTGCTACAACGCTGTCGATCCGGCCACGCAACGGCCGACTGGCGTGCCGAGCGTGATCGTCGGGCCGACGTATCGCAACGTCATCGACATCGACTTGCCCGCAATCGAGGCGGCGTGTGCTGACGCGAACCTGACGGTTGAAGTCCGAATGGCCCATTCGTCGCTGCGGTTCCCTGACCTCGGCACACGTGGCCAGCCGTCGGAGATCATGGTCCGCTCGGCCGACAAGCCGGAGCTCATCACGGGCTGGGAGGTGGGTGCACTATGGGGTGACGAGCCGACTCGGTGGAAAGAGAACAGGGCAAACCCCAGGGGCGATCCGTTCGTCCAATGCCTCGGCCGCATTCGGCACCCGCGTGCTCGATTCTTGCAGGGCATTTTCACGTACACGCCGGAGGGCGACGCCACGCGGGTCTACGAAGAGTTTTCGTCGGGCAAGGCGGACTACGCTCTCTACCGGATTCGGACGCATGAGAATCCGCTGATGTTGGACTTTGAGGAGGCTCAGCGCCGGATGCTTACGCCGGAGTTGGCACGGCAGTACCTGGATGGTGAGTGCATTTCCTTGCGTGGGCGGAACTGTTACTCGGCTTACACGCCGACGGTGAACGACTCACCGGACGCCGTGCTCAGGCCGGGCGTGCCGGTCTGCGTCTTCATTGACTTCAACGTGGACCCAGGCATGTACTTCGGGTTCGGTCAGTACCACAAGGGCGAGGACGTGTTCAGCGTGGCTGGGGAAATCCACGAACCACGCCTTGACGTTCGGCGCGGCGTTCCGAAGGTGGCGGCGGCAATCGGGGCGGCCGGCGGGCTTGAGAAGTTCGGCGGAACGCTCGACATCTACGGCGACGCCACGGGGCGGTCGGGCTGGGCTGGCACGTCGGAGACGGTGTACCAGATTCTCCGGCAGGCGTTGGACAAGGAAAAGATTCCGTACCGGATGCACGTACCGCAGAGCAACCCGCTGCAGCACGACCGGGTGAACGCGGTCTGCGTGGCGATGTTCGACGTTGAGGGCAAGGTCCACGTGCGGTTGAACGCCGCGAAGTGCCCCGTGCTCAAGCGTGACCTGATGCAGGTCCGATGGAACGACCAGGGGAGCGGGATCGACAAGAGCAACCCGCTGCTCACGCACGCGAGCGATGCGTTGGGGTACTGGGTGCATTACGTTCGGCCGGCCCGTCTGAAATCGGTTGTTGTAGGCGGGCGGTTCGGGGTATAAACTACTGACAAGGAGGTGCCTTATGAGTTTGTGGACAGTGATCTTGACGGCATTGTTTGGCGGCACGCTGTTGCCGTTCATCAATGCGCTGGTGGCCCTGTTCGCGGGAACAGGATGAAGTCGGCTTCTTTCCCCTCCATCCCCCGGGCATGATTCGCTCTGCCCGGGGGCATAGGGAGTCCGCCATGCCTGACACTTCGATTGAGAAAGTTTCCGTCGGCGAACTGACGAAGCACCAGAAACCTACCACGGGCATCAGCGGTCTGTCCGTCGGCGGCGATGGATATGGTTCGCCGCCGGAGGGTACGTTCGCCACGTACCGCGAGATGCGGCAGGACCCGACGATCGCGCTGGCCCGTGCGATTGCGACGGCCCCGATCCAGCTTGCGAACTGGTCATGGGAGGAGCGTGACGCCGCCCCGTCCGGTGCCAAGGACTGGCTCGCGGAGCACTTCGACAACCTGCGACAGCACCTCATGCACCATGTAATGTTCGCGATGGACTACGGGTTCCAGGCGTTCGAGAAGGTCATCGAACTGATCGACGTGGGCGGCGAGCAGCGGCTCGGCTACCGGAAGCTCAAACCGCTCATTCCGGACACGACCACGATTCAGTACGCCAAGGATACGGGTGCCTTCGCCGGGCTGAAGCAGGGCGACGTTGCCTTACCCGCTGGCAAGTGCTTTGTGTACACGAACGACATGGAGGGCACGGACCTGTACGGCCGGAGCCGCATGGAGAATCTGCGGAAGACGGTGTGGCCGGCGGCGCAGAAACTTTTTGAGCGCGAGGGCGTTTACGTCCAGAAGGCGTCCGGCATCATCCCGATGGTTCAGTACCCGGAAGGGTCGAGCCTGGACCGTGGCGGTGCCGAGGTGTCGAACTTCGAGCTGGCCGAGCGGCTGCTCGCTCACTTGGGCAAGGGCAACGGCGTGACCATGCCGAACACGATGGCCAAGTGGGTTGAGGAGTTGGCGGTCAAGGGCGTCTCTGACGCGGCCTCGATGAAGGCTTGGCTCATCGACTTCCTAGAGCCAAAGACGGCCCACGGTGCCGAGTTCGTCCAGCTTGGCGACCGGCACGACAAGTTGAAGTTTCGGGCTTGGCTCGTGCCTGAGCGGGTGGGCATGGAGGGCACGCACGGCACGAAGGCCGAGGCCGAGACTCACGTGGATGTCGCGTTGCTCGTGGCCGAGCTTTTCTTGCAGGACCTGGCCCGGCACGTCAACTGGTTTCTGGTTGACCCGCTGCTTGAATGGAACTGGGGGCGGCAGGCGCGTGGCAGCGTGTACATGGTGCCTGAGAAGCTGGTCGATGAGCAGAAGGAGATGCTCCGTGCCATCATGCGTGCGGCGTTGTCAGCGAACCTGGACGCCTTGAATGATCTGCTGAACGTGGATGCGGCGATGGATATTCTCGGCCTGCCCAAGGCTGAGGACACGGTATCCATCATTGACCGGCCGAAGCCGGATGCACTTGCGGTCAACGAGATGCTCAACAGAGCGGCAGGTGCTGGCCCAGGTGGCAACGGCAAGGTGGGTGAACCTTCTGAGGCGGCCGTGGTCGCGGCTGGGAGGTTGATCCGTGGTTTTGGCGTCTGAGGCAGTCAAGCGATCCACGGCCCGGAGCCGGGCGATTGCCGCTCGGCAGTTGCGGGTTCGGCTCGCGATGGAGGCGGCCGTGGACAAGATCGCACGGCGCTACGCTGGGAAGCTTCGCAAGGCTATCCTCGCGGCGGTGCGGGCCGGGCGGAAGCCGAACATCGACGGACTGCTTGGCGAGTGGCGTGCGGCGATCCTCGCGGTGCTGGCCAGTGCGTTCGTGGTGGGCAACGACGCTACGGACAGGTCATTCAAGCAGCGTGGCGGCCGTGCGTTCCGCAGCGTGCCGGCAGGCGTTGTCGCACGCGGCGTCGAGGCCGACGTGCGGCGGCTGGTTGCCGAGACGCGGGCCAGGGCGCCTGGTGACCTGGCCCGGCTGCGAAACCTGTTCGAGGACCAGGCGTGGAAGGCGGCGGCCCAGACGAACGGCGCGATCAAGGAGCGGGTAACGGCGGCCGTGGTCGAGGGCGGTGACGACATCGCCGCGATCCGTGCGAAGCTCGATATCGTGGGCATCGGGTACGAGAAGCCGCACCTGTTGCAGACGATCTTGCGGACCCAGCTTCACCTGGGTTATTCCGCTGGGCAGTTGGACGCGGTGCAGGACCCGGTGGTTCAGGCAGAACTCTGGGGCTACGAGTACGTGGCGATCCTCGATGACCGGGTTCGGCCGGAGCACGAGGCGTTGGACGGGACGAAGCTGGCGAAGGACGATCCGAAATGGAATGCGATCTTCCCGCCTAACGGTTTTCAATGTCGCTGCGCCGCAATCGAAGTTTGGAACGACGAGGCTCCCGACTCACCGGTCGGGCCTCGGACGGACCTCGTCAACGACGACGGGTCGGAGGTGGTTGCCGGGCCGGACCCCGGATGGGCGTTCTCGCCGTCTGAAATTGTAAGTAGCGCATGACGTAGGATAAGGGAAAAGCACCATGACGGACGCGGATACGATTGGACTCAGAGAGTACATCGAGCAACGCATGGAGGATTGCCGAGCGTGTCACGATGCACAGATGGAGGCGATGGACAAGGCCATCGAGCTTGCGGCATCACAGCTTGGCGTGCGACTGGACCACATGAACGAGTTCCGGGACACGTTGAAAGACCAGAGCTCGACGTTTATTCCGAGGCCCGAGTTCGAGAAGATCATGACCTCGATCTCGGAGAACCACAACGAACGGCTGCGCGCTCTGGAGTTGAGCCGGGCGGAGTTGCAGGGCAAGGCGAGCCAGGCAAGTTTGAACGTGGCGATGGTCGTGGCCGTGATGTCCGCGATCATCAGTATCGTGGGAGTCGTGACCCGAATCCTGCGGGACATCGGGCCACGTTGACCGCCGCATAATCCGCGACGATGAAAGGGCCGAATAAAGATTTCCGCGTTTCGGGGCTTGACAGTGGATAAACTGAGACGGATGGTATCGCCATGACGCATCCTGCGAAACCTGTAAGCCGTCCGGTGCGAACACCGCCTCCGCGGCGCGATGCCAGGTTCGTGCTGGAAGACCCGGAGCAGCGTGCCTTCGATGCGGCCTCTTCGACCGCGATTGAGTATGGCCTGCCCGTCGAGCGGCGGGTCAAGACGATCCTGCGAGTCGGCGACTACGTTCACCCGTCCGAAGGCTGGACGTTCAACGTGACGCTGGACCGGCTCAAGGAACTCGCGGCCACGTTCACCTCGATGCGTGAGCACGGCGTGGATTGCAACGTCGTCAAGGACCACTCATTCACGGCAACGGACCACCTCGGATTCGTAACGGACATGTGGGTCGAAGGGGATTCCCTTGTGGCCATACACGAGTTGCGCGGTGAGCAGGCCATTGACCTTGCCAAGCGTCTGCCCCGCACGTCAGTCTGGATCGAGAAATCGTACCGCGACGGCGAGGGCCGGGTCTACGGCGAGGCGATTGTCCACAACAGCATTTCCCAGGACCCCGTTGTGCCTGGGATGCACGATGAGTTTGTTCCTGTACCCGATGACCTCGGCGGCGGGCGAGCGGCGGTGTTAAGCCGCCGCTTCGCCGCCTCAGACAACAACAAGGAGTGTGACATGAATCTTACACCCGAAACGCTGAGGATTCTCACGGAGAAGCTCGGCGTCAAGGAACTCGGCGACGAGAAGGCGCTGCTCAAGGGCATCGATGCGATTGTCGCCGGCGTCGCCGAGACGGCGAAGAAGATCGTCGACCTGGAGGCGGCCGTTGCCAAGGCCGCGGAGTCCGAGGCGGCGGCGGTGGCCAAGGCGACGGAGGCGCTGAAGGTCAAGCGGGAGATTGACCCGGAAGTCGCTGAGCTCGTGGCGACCACGGTCGAGAGTATCGCGGCCTCGTGCGTCGAGAAGGGCCGGTTGACACCGGCCACGGCGAAGACGCTTTCCGAGTTGCTCATCGGCGCTGAGGGCACCCGGAACGGGTTCGCCCTGAGTCGGTCCGCGACGGGCGGCAGGAAGCCGCTGGCGATGGCCGTGTTCCAGGCACTCGCCGACAACGACGTGGTGGCACTTGGCGAGATGACCCGCGAGCAGGTGATCGGGTTGGCCCGCGTGATCCCCGGCACCAAGGGCGACGCGGACATTGCGGCGGTGACAGCGGCGATGCTCGTCGCCGCGAACGCGAAGACGACGGCGGTCCTGTAGAAACAACGTCCGGCACCGGCGAGTCCGGGTCCGGCTGACAGAAGGAGAATCCAATGAGTTCTGCTGCAACACCTGGCGTTTACACGGGCCACGCTTCGACGCACAAGGTCGTGTGCTTGAAGGACCCGCTCTACTCGCCGAAGCCCGTCATTGTGGACGGGACTTACGCGCGAGACCCGACCAACACGACGGAGATTCGGAATCTGCAACCCGGTGTGATCCTCGGCAAGATCACGTCGGGCGGCCTGTACGCTCCGAGCATCATCGGCCTGGTGACGGCGGATGCAAACGCTGCGGCAACGCACCTGATTGTGTCCGTGGCAACGGCGACGGAGCTTGTCCGGCGCCGAGGATCGAATGGCACGTTCAACCTGAACTACTCCATCGATGGGACGACGGCCGTAGTGACGGTGACGGTG
>Ga0315293_10000380_pt1 | contig 40751 bp, 57 predicted proteins | sample YL17G13_20_MG_FD_203071 | JGI IMG/M metagenome (GOLD analysis project Ga0315293, IMG submission 203071) | Sediment microbial communities from Yellowstone Lake, YNP, Wyoming, USA - YL17G13_20 | ecosystem: Environmental > Aquatic > Freshwater > Lake > Sediment | place: USA: Wyoming | collected... | reverse complement strand
GGATAAGATATAGATTAATTGACGGTGGCTTTGGCGAGATTCAAAAGCAGTATCTTGATTCCAGTAAAGCATATAAGTTATTAGGTTGGAAGCCGAAATGGAGCTTAAAAGAAGGGCTTATTTTTACCTTACAGGAGGCATTTAAAAATGGCGCTTACAGATAGGGAGAAAAATAATCGTTTGACTTTACAAGAAAAGAAACCACTTGCCTTTGCCAAGATAAAAAAACATCCTGAAAAGATTATCAAGGGCGAAAGTGTTGCGCTTATCCAGTTACAATATAATTATGCCTGCAATTTTGAATGTAAGCATTGCGCGATTGAAAAGTTTAAGAAAACAGGCCAGACACTGACTATTGCTAATGTTAAGCGGATAGCAGACCAGGCTGATAAGATGGGGCTGGCAAGTATTTGCATATCAGGCGGCGAGCCGCTTATTTTTCCTGACCTGTACGAAGTTGTTAAGGCGATAGGCCCGGAAAGGTTTGTCATAAGCGTTGATACTAACGGCTATTTTTTAACGGAAGATAAAATCAAATGGTTAGTTGAGATAGGCGTTGACCGCATACATTTAAGCATAGACGGCCTGGAAAGTAACCATAGTATTTTTAGGGGAAATATGCAATCTTTTGAACGCTGTATCGAGGCTTTGAAACATTGCCGGGAATACGGCTTGGGCGTGATTATTAATATTGTTGCAACAAAGAGCCTGATTAAAAGTGGCGAATTAATTAAGCAGTTGGATTATATTCTACAATTCAACGAACACGCAAGTATCATCTTTGCCAAGCCGGTAGGGGCATTTGAGGATTACAAGGATGAGATATTAGACACCAAAGATATTGAGTATATCCGCTCATTAGAGAAAAAATATAATATCTCAACGCACTTAACGCCTAATTGCGGTTATGAATTCGGCTGTCTATGTTTTAAGCGCCATTTCTCAATTACCGCTTATGGGGATGTCCTGCCTTGCCCCTGGATACCGATTACGATAGGGAATGTTTTAAGCGAGGATTTAGAAACTATTGTTAAGCGTGGGTTAAGCATAGAGTGGTTTTCTTATTGTAATAGGTTCAGTTGTTTGTCAGGGAACATAGATAGCGAATTTTATAAACGAATATTGCCGCAGATAGAGAAGGCGAAAAACTATCCGGCAAATTATAAGGATATTATATGGTGAAAAAATGAAACTATCTCAAGAGCATTTTACTTTATTTAAGGCGGAGTGTGAGAAACAACTTGAACGTATGGGGTTAAAATCTTGGCGAGTATTTTATCAATTTAAAAAACTTAAAGATTCATTTGGCAATGCTCAATGGAATTATTCGGGTAGAGTGGCTACGATAACTCTTGCAAGAGATTTTCCCGAACCATATGACAATCTTGAAGAACAAATAAAACAAACCGCTTTACACGAATGCCTTGAAATTTTACTTGCACCTATGTCAGATATAGCGGGGTCAAGAGGATATAGCCCCGTGGATTGCGATAAGGAAATACATAGCGTAATCCGAACATTGGAGAAATTATTATGATAAAAGTACCTTATGCCGGACAGATTTTTGATGAAGAAGAAAAAAATAATCTGCTGGATGCTATCAAAGAGCCGCGGATTACAGAAGGCAAGTGGTGTAAAGAATTCAGCGATGGCCTGCGTGAATTTATGGGGATGAAATACTGTGTCTTGTGTAACTCCGGTTCATCCGCTAATCTCTTGGCTATCTCTGCGCTTGAATTACCAAAAGGGAGCGAGGTTATTACCACTGCCTGCGGTTTTCCTACTACACTTAACCCTATAATCCAGAATGGGCTTGTGCCTGTGTTTGTTGATATAGAACTTGGCACTTACAACATGGAAACTGCCTGGCTGGAAAAAGTCATAACCGAAAAAACAAAGGCGATAGTTGTGCCACATACTTTAGGTAATCCGGCTAATATGGATGAGATAATGTGGATAGCAAGAAAGCATAATTTATATGTTATGGAAGATAATTGCGATGCTTTAGGAAGTAGGCTTAATGGTAGATTAACAGGGACATTCGGGGATGTTTCTACTTTATCATTTTATCCAGCCCATCATATCACTACGGGTGAGGGTGGGGCGGTGTTTACCAATGATGAGAAGATTTATAAAAACCTGCTTTCATTCAGGGATTGGGGCCGTGATTGCTCTTGTCTTCCAGGACATGATAACACTTGCGGTAAGCGCTTTAATCAACAACTTGGCGATTTGCCTTATGGCTATGACCATAAATATATTTATTCTCATATTGGCTATAACCTGAAAATGACAGAATTTCAGGCTGCTATTGGAGCGGCGCAGTTAAAAAAACTCCCGTGCTTTATAGAAGCAAGAAGAAAGAATTTTGCTAAACTTTATTCTGGTTTAGGAAAATATGGGAACGATTTTAGCCTGCCAAAGATAACAATAAGAAATGAACTTTCCTGGTTTGGCTTTCCCTTACTTGTCGCAACCGATAAATTTACCAGAGCAGATATTGTCGGGTTTTTAGAATCTAAGGGTATTCAGACCCGTATGCTTTTTGGTGGTAATCTATTGAAACAGCCAGCTTATAAAAATATAGAGCATAGGATAGTGGGGGATTTGGCCAATACTGATTTAGTTATGAATAATCTATTCTGGTTCGGTGTCTATCCTGGATTAACAGATGAGCAGATTGATTATGTGATTAAGCAGTTTGACGAATTTATGGAGGGAGTAAAATGAAACTTTTGTTAGGTAGTACGGGAATGATAGGAAGAAATTTAAAAGAGCTTATGCCGCCTATGCTTTGCCCCACGCATACAGAATTGGATTTGACAGATGCCGACAAGGTTAAAGATTATCTCCGAGCCAACAAACCGGAGGCGATTATCCATTGCGCCTCTAATGATGATGATATATGCCTCTATGATAACTTGCGGATGTTTCACAATCTTGCAGAGAGTCATATTCCAATGATAACCTTCTGCACCGGCAGAGAGATTGAGGACAGGGCTTACAAGAACGGGGAGTATGTTTTATCCAAGCACATTACAAAAGAATTGGCGTTGAGTAAATATAAACATATTAGCGTTATTCAACTCTGGGGCTGCTTTGGCAAGTATGAGCGGTCTATCCGCTTTTTTGCCGCTAATATAGCCAGGATTAAACAGGGGTTGCCAATTTTGGTTAAAGAAAATAAGCTATTTAGCTATGTCTATGTTAATGATTTGTCGCCTATTGTAGAAAGAGTTGGGTATTGTAACAGTTTATTTTGCATTGTAGGATATACTTACAGTTTACTTGATTATGCGATGATATTGAGAAATATCGCCGAAAGAGATTTATGGCGAGCGATAAAGATAGATGTAGAGAGTGAAAATTTCTATCATTCTTACGCGGGAAATTGTAATTATGGTTTTTTTATTACTCCGCTTATTCAAGCAGTTAAGGAACTTTGGGAGGCAAGTCAATGAAAAAATTAGGTGCATTGATAAGAGAAGCGCGAGTAAAAAAAGGTATCACAATGCAAACTTTGGCGGATAAGCTTGGTGTAGTTCAACCCTATATTGTTAAAATTGAAAAATATAACTCTCCTCCTTCTTTACAGAAAATAAAAAAGATAGAAAAAATATTAGGTGTTTCTTTAATGGAATGTTATATGCGAGAGAAATATCCTGAAGCTTTTTCTTATATGAGAATATCAAGAAGTAAACAAACTTTACAAGGTTTAAAAAAAGCAAAATTAAGAGGTCAACGTTTAGGAAGACCCTTTGGGGGAAAGGATAGAGAACCGAGGAAGAAAGATGGATATTTTAATAGATACAATAAAGGCAGTTGCTGAAAGGGAAAAAAGAAGATTGCAGTCTAAGGAACGGAGTAGAAAAAGATACTCTTTGAATAAAAATTATTATAAAAATTATAGGATTGTGAATAAAGGACGAATAGGAGCATTATGTTTATGTTGGAAGTGGAAGATAGTTCCCACAGAGGATTTGATAAAAACAGTACAGGTTTATAGAAAGGCAAAGGAGGCATTAAATGAATATCGGAGTAGTTTTGCGGGAGATTAGTTCTACTGCTTGTCAAGAAATAATCAAAGAAATTTGGAGTATCGTTGAAAGAGTTCAGGAAAAAACAATTGTTTTTAAACAAGGAAATACTGAAATAGCGGGATGTAAACACATAATTCAAACCCTTGCATTGGATTGGGAATTTAAAAATATGAAGAAAAATTTAAAAAAGCGGATAGGTGGACACAAATAATTATTAATCTTTTTTTACTGTGAATTTTTTATCTTTAAGAAAACAGGAAAGCATAAGTTCAAACTCTTTTAAATCCTGAGAACCTTTGCGATATTTAAAACTCTTTAGATGGGTATCACCAGAGAAATAATGGACAAGCACAAATTTCTTGGTAGTTTTTATGGTTATCTTGGTTGTTTCCATAGGTTAATTATAGCAAAGTTACAAAAAGAATAAAAGAAAAAAAATCAAATGATAAGTGTAATCATTCCTGCTTATAATGCCGAAGCTACGATAGAGCGGTGTATCAAGAGCGTGTTAGCTCAGGATTATGCGGATTTTGAAGTTATCGTAGTAGATGACGGCTCAACCGATGATACCTTTAGAATTTGTATGCGTTTTCCTATTGTAACTATACGGACTTTCTATAAAGGCGTATCGGCCGCCAGGAATCGCGGGATAGAAGAAGCAAGGGGAGAATATATCGTATTTCTTGATGCCGATGATTGCTTGGTTGATAAAGAAGCACTTTTAAGATTAACCGGACATTCAGAGGATTTGATAATTAGCGGCTATAACGAAGATACCTTGGATTGGTGGAGAATAAAATTAAAGACAGAACAATATCTTTTATCTCCTAACCGCAATACCGAGTTTGCTTTTGTCTGGGGCAAGCTCTTTAAGGCGCGGATCATCAAAGAAAACAATATAAGGTTTAACTATCTTATGGAGAAACACGAAGATACCGAGTTTGTCTTTCATTATTTACAGCATTGTGAAGTAGTAACATTCATAAACGAAAAGACAGTTTTGCATACCGTATCAACTTCCGGCAAAGGAATGGAGATATTTAACGCAGACTTTGAGCGTATGTGGTTACTGCAAAGGATTTCTAAGTTAGTAAACAATAGCGTCCTGCTTTCCCATTGCAATATTTCTCTAATGATAGTTGAGATAGTCCGGGCCTGCCGTAAAGGAAGCTTTGGGGAGCAATATAACTTTATAAGAGAGCTTTTTAACGGTATTAGCTTAAGGGATTATATTCATGTTAAAGGCAATAGCCGGATAATCCCTCTGTTGCTTAAGTTAAGGGCTTATGGTTTATTAGTGCTAATTTGCCGGATAAAGGCGGTAAAGAGATACATCCCCTTGATTATCTTTGGCGCAGGCGCAACAGGCAGGCTCTTGTTAGAGAAATGCCAGGAAAAGGGCATAAGAGTAGAGTGCTTTTGCGATGAGGTAATTAAAGACAGCTTCTGTGGCCTTGCTGTGTTTACGATTAACGAAGCTAAGATACGCTTTCCTGACGCAAAATATATGGTTACTACGGGGGCGGTCAAAGATGTGGCTAAGAAACTTGGGTATAAGAATATAATCTATTCAAAGACGGTTAAGTTATTAAGACAGCTTACGGCTATTGGCTATGATAAGTTTTGCCTTGAAATTTGTATTGAGGCTAATCAAAGCTATAAGAAAAGATACTTTATCCGCAGCCTTGACCTGATTATAACTGAAAGATGTTCTTTGCGTTGTCAAGACTGCTCTAATCTTATGCAATATTACAAAGAGCCTAAAGACTGTGATATTGAGAGGATATTAAAAAACTTAGATATTCTATTGCATTATGCCAAGATAGGAGAAATCAGGGTTATAGGCGGTGAGCCGTTTATGAATAAAGATTGGCCCATATTGGTGGAGGCTTTAAGCAAGAACCCCAAGGTTAAGCGGATTGTGATATATACCAATGGAACGATATTTCCGAATATTGAATTGTTGCGAGATAAAAAAATCTGTCTTTATATAACTGATTATGGGAAGTTGTCTAATGAGCGTTTATGGGATTTTATAGGCTTGCTCCAAAAACAATCAATTAATCATAAAGTCATTAAACCGGAATGGACAGATTGCGGAGAGATTAAAGAGAATCATAGGACTGCGGAAGAATTGGACAAGATGTTTTTAGATTGTTGCTCAAAGAATATGACGCTTTCTAATGGCAAATTATATCATTGCGCTTTTGCTGCTAATCTGGCGCGGTTAGGGATATCGAATAATGAACGGGCTTGCGATTTCTGTAATGGGAGGCCATTCAACGCTAAAAAGATTATTCCGGCAATACAAAAGGAGAATTCGGTTTGATAAAATGTCCTTATTGTAAACACAGACCGATTAAGAAAAAAACTTGTGGGGATTTTTTTTGTCAATTCAAACATCATATTATATTAATGCGTAAAAAACGCAAGACAATTCAATTAAGAAAAACCCGTCTATTCTAAAAGTTACAATATATTGTATCTTTTCCTTGATTTTTTATGAGTAGATAGTTTATACTTAAACTGAGAGATAGCTACTCTCAAAAGATTTTAGCCGTAATCCGTTGTCAACGGCAATGGGTTACGGTTTTTTTATTTAATATGGATAACGAAAAAGAAACGCAAAAAGATATTAAGACTACTCGCATAGAAAGATTAACACCTTATAGGTTTACATCTGCTAACCAACCTGCAAAAAGAGGCAGGCATAAAGGTTCTTCCCCTACTGATTATTTGAAGAAATTATCCCGCACTAAAATTGATTTTCATAATCCTTTGACCGGAAAAACCGATAGGGCGCCAGTTTCTTTGATTGTGGCGATTCAATTAGTTCTAAAGGCGACACAGGATAGCGATTTGCCTTCTATCAAAGAATATTTTGACCGACTTGATGGAAAGATACCGCAGGTACTTGAACATTCAGGAGAAATCAAGAGCGGAGAAACTAAAGTCTATGTAATTAATAAAATAGACTTAGATGAAAGAGTTAAAAGCCTAAGAGAAAATGCTTTGTCAATGCCTTAACAGAGAAAAATCTTTAGAATTATATCGTGAAGTTTTGGAAGCTCAAGATACTGTTGCTATGCGTAGATTATGTCTTGAGGATTTATTTTTCTTGCTCTTTATAGCTTGTAAAAGAAAAGATGTTAATCGTGATTGGATTTATGAACGTTGTCGAGAGTTTGAATCTGCTCCTGATGGATATTTAGACTTATGGGCAAGAGAACATTATAAAAGCACGATTATCACATTTGGTTATACGATTAAAGAAATCTTAGGCGATTCGGAACTTACCTTTGGAATTTTCAGCCATACCCGCCCTATTGCAAAATCATTTCTTACGCAGATTAAAAGAGAATTTGAAATTAATTCGTTCCTAAAGGATTTATTCCCAGAGGTTTTGTATAAAGACCCCCAGAAAGAATCTCCGAAGTGGTCGCTTGACGATGGGATAATCGTAAAGCGCAAAGGAAACCCAAAAGAGAGTACGGTTGAAGCTTGGGGTTTAGTAGATGGGCAACCTACTTCAAAACATTTTAAAATTCTTGTTTATAACGATGTCGTAACTAAGGAATCAGTAAGCACTCCTGAAATGATACAAAAAGTTACAGAAGCTTGGGCTTTATCATTAAATCTTGGGACTAATGATTGCAAAAGAAGGCACGAAGGGACAAGGTATCACATTAATGATACTTACAAGGTGATTCTTGACAGAGGAGCGGCTAAGGCTCGTATTTATCCGGCAACTGATAATGGAAAGTTGGGGGGGATTCCTGTTTTGTTATCTCAAACTAAATTTGATGAAAAAGTCAGAGATATGGGGAGCTATGTAGCCGCTTGTCAGTTATTACAAAATCCCTTAGCCGATAATGTCATGGGATTTAAGGCAGAATGGCTTAGATATTATGGCGAGGTTGATATTGATAATTTGAATATTTACATTTTAGTTGATCCCGCGTCTAAGAAGAAAGTAAATAACGATTTTACTGTTATGGTTGTTATCGGCCTATGTGCTGATAAAAATTATTATTTATTGGATGGGCTAAGGGATAAGTTAAATTTGACGGAACGGACAAATAAACTTTTTGAATTAAAAGCCAAGTGGAATCCTTTAAATGTTGGATATGAAGAATATGGACTTAGTTGTGATATAGAGCATATCCAGTATGTTCAAGAAGAAAAGAAATTTAGGTTTGAGATAACCCCGCTTGGCGGTCCCATGTCAAAGATTGATAGAATCAGAAGGCTTACGCCTGTATTTGAAAATAAAAGGTTTTATATTCCGAAAGAAATCATTTTTGTTGGGAATGATAAAAAGATACATGATTTTATCAATGAGTTTATTGATAACGAATATTCTACTTTTCCAGTTTGTTCTCACGATGATATGTTTGATGGTATGGCAAGAATATTAGAGCAAGATTTAGGAGCAACATTCCCAGATAAGGAGAGTATGTCTTTACCTCTTAAGAAACCGGTATTCGCAGGAGCGGCTGGATGGTAAATGAACAACCCAAGCGTTTCTTCTGCGGCACAAATGAGATTTGCTGGTTTAAAGAACCTAACATAAATTTAAGATGTTTCGCTAATTATGTGGTAAGGCAGAGTTGCCCGAATATCTTAAGGGCAGACAATAAGACCCAAAGGCAAGGAAGTAAAGAAGAGGCGGTATTGTGTAAATGAAAAAATCAATAAAGAAAATAAAATCGGAGCAAAAGCCTGTTGACAAAGTTGATGTTGATATTGAGATAGTGGATTTTGTAAAGCGTAACCACAGTACAGCTGTTGATTATCGCAAGAAGTTTAAAACTGTCTGGGATAATATTATAAGCCAAATACGCTGCGTACATCCTGAAGCCTGGAAAAATAAGGAAGATTGGCAGTCAAAAGTATTCATACCCCAGCAAGCTAAAAAAACCGAGGCCGCCGCTGCTTACCTGGACAAGATGCTCTTTGGCCAAAAACGCTTCCATAATATCTCCGGCGTTGAAAAAAAAGATAAAGAAGAGTCTGGTTACATTATGGATTTATATGATGTCGTTCTTGATCGTGGCAATTTCTATTTAGAAAACGATTTTATAATGCACGAGGCTTGCGACATTGGGACAGGCTTTATAAAAATGTTAGTCAAGCCCGACCGCAGCGGAATTGATTTTATCTGGCGCTCTGCTTACAACATTTCCTTTGACCCTTCCTGCGGCTACAACTGGAATAAGAAAAAATATGTTTGTGATGAATATAAAAAGACAATTGATGAGTTGGTGGATGATTTGTCTAATCCTGCCCCGCTATATTCGAAAGAAGCAATACAAAAAGTAATTGATGAGGCCGAGGAAGCTGGACAAGGTAAAACTGACGCTGATTTAGTGACAGTAAAAGGTATTGACGGCACAAGTCAGGTAACTATTGCTAAGGATTGGTTTGAGGTCAATGTAGTTGAATATTGGGGCAAGGTTAAGGAAAGTTTTGATGAAAAGTCGGGAGAAAAAACGATCAAGCAGTATCGCATGGTAGATAAGATTGTCGTTGTTGTAAACGACAAAGTGAAGATAAGAGATGTAAAAAACGCCTATGGATTTATCCCGATATTCCCATGCCGGGTTAAGCCTCGCCTTTATGATACCTACGGCTTGGGCTTTTGTGAAAATACCCATGATTTGCAAGAGCTAACCAACTCAATGATTAACCTTGGATTTGACAGTTTAAAGATGTGTTCTATGGACATTGCCGTAGTTGACCAGACTAAGATTAAAGACGCATCAAGCCTTGAATATAAGCCTATGGCTGTTTGGCTTGTTAGGGGAGACCCCAGGGCAGCGGTATCATTAACAAGGCAGGGTATTTCGGCATTAGGCCAGATTATTCAAGGTTTAACCGTGTTAGACCAATTTGACCAAGAGGCCAGCGGTGTACCCCGGCAAGTAGGCCAGGCCGCTGAATTAAGCGATACAGGGACGCTCGGAGAATATCAAGCCAAGCTTGCGATGATAGATAACCGCTTTTTAAAGATAGGGCGCTTTATCGAACGGGATTATGTTGAACCGATACTTAAGGGAATATTTAAGATATTGTTTAATCCTAAATTTTTCAGCCAAGCCTTAATAGATAGAATTTTAGGCTTAAAGGAAATTGAAGTTGTGGCAGGTATTGACCCGATATCCCAACAGCCTATGAAACAAAAACAAATGGTGCCTAAGTTAGATTTTAATAAAATATCCCAGGCCGGAGATATGGCTTTTGATTTTAAGGCCGTAGGCATGACGCAATTTGCCAAAGCGATTGAAACATTGCAGAAGCTAAAAGAATTATTGCTTACCGTAGTCAAGACTCCACAACTGATGATTATTTCTAAGGTTGAAGAGATATATAAGCGCGTATTGCAAGCCGCGGAGATAGGGGATTACAGCGATTTAATGAAAACAGATGAAGAAATAAAAATGATAATGAATCAGTTATATTCGGGTGCGCCTGGACAACAAGGGCAACCCGGACAACAGCCAGCAATGGCAGGAAGGATGTAATGCCGGTTAAAGTCAAAAAAGTAAAAGGCGGTTTCCAAGTCTCAACTCCAAAAGGAGTAAAAGCAAAAAAGACTACAAAGAAAAAAGCAATGAAACAGGAAAGATTGCTTAATGCCGTAGAACACGGGTGGAAACCGACAGATTATAAACATCCCGCTGATAACAAAATGAAGAAGGCGACTAACTTTAAGGATTAATGGAAAAAGCAATCGCATTTATTACAGTCAACGATGATATAGCCTATTATTTAGCTGAAAGGGTAAGGAAGTCATTTTGCTATTTTCATGATGATATTCCCTGCGAGATTATAACCCCTTTTGATGAACTCGAAATATTCGGCGAAGCGGTTGTGCCGGTATTCGGAAGCTCTTTTGCTAATCTTTCCGTGAAGATGATTAGCCATTACAAAAAGAATTATGAAGTAGTGATTAAACTTGATGCCGATGTAGTGGTAACTTCCCGGCTCGATGAATTCCTTGATTGTGATTATGACATAGCCTGTTCTTTAAATTGTAAGAATGTGGGCGGGATAGATTATAAGCGCTTCCCCGATTATTGCAACTTAGGGGTGACAGCGGTAAGAAGTAAAGAGCTTGCCGAAGAGTGGAAAAATCTGACCTATGACAAAAAGTTTATCGGAGAGCAGAAATTTGATTATTTGGAGCAGGACGTTATGAATTATCTGGCTTTTAACGGCAAGTATAAATGCCTGATGGTGGACAAAGAAGGATGTTATTACAACGAAACCGGCCGGGAGCATTGGGATAAAATCAAGATTAGGCATCAGGGTTTATTTATCGGGGAGCGTAAATTAAAGGCCATGCATTGGGCAGGAGGCGGAGAATTGAGTAATAAATATAACTGGCCTACCCTGCCGGATGATGTAAAAAAGTTTTTAAACGAGATAACCCGAACAAAGGATTTTGTATAATGGTGAAAAAAACTAAGGAAGAAAAATTAAAGCACGATGCGTTGAAGGCAAGCCGGATTGACCAGACATTAAAAACAAGTGGATGGATGGTTATTCAGGAGATAATCCAGGCTAAATATGACAGCGCGATGAACGAGTTAATAGAAAAAGAAAATCCCGAAGCACGGGGGGCGATTAACGCTATCCAAGAGATTATGAACGATATTTCCGTTGATTTGCAATTTGGAGAGAACGCCAGGAAAAAATATAACGAGCAGTATCTTAACATAAAGAAAGCGGAATGATAGGCTGTGATTTTGAAAAAAAGAGTTTTAGCGTTCCTTTACAGGCTTCCGATAAAGATAAGAACGCGATGGATTGGGATAAAGTTTTTCAAAAACCAAACGCCTTAAGGGGGGTAACACTCGCCAAAAGGCAATTAAACAGGAGGTAACAAATGGCTGACGAAATAAAACCGACTGGAAAAGAAGGACAACCGCCTGTGGGCGATGCTCCTGCTAATCTACCACCGGCTAATCAGGGCCCTTCTGTCGAGGACTTACAGAAGCAAATAAAAGAAGTCCAGGATAAACTAAAAGAGAAAGACGCCAAGATATCCGACCTTGAAACTACTAAGGCCACTATCGAGACAAGGCAGAGGCAAGTTGATGAAGCGAAGGTAAAGCAAGGCACTGATGAAACAATGAAACAACGCCTTAGCCAAATCAATGAACGCAGGGCTTATGACCCTGACGGAGCTGACGCTGAAATGGCTTCTCTTTTATCTGACGTAAAGACACAATCGGCTCAGGAAGCAGTCCGGCAGGCCGAGGTAGTTATTCATCAGCAAACAACCTTGGAAAGATTGAAGTTAGGCGTAAAAACATCTAACCCGGAATTTGATGATGATATTGTCAACGTGATTATACAACAGGCCAATGCGTTTGCTACGACAGGCAAATACAAGAAACCGGAAGAAGCCGTGCAAGCGGCAACTGATTTTGTCAAATCAAAGTTTGAAAGTTACGCACAAAAGAAAAATGCCGCACCGCCTTTACCTGATGGCGCAAGGGCAGAAGGTGGTGGAGGAAATCTACCGCCTAAGTCCCCAGAGCCTCTGAAAGAGTTAAGCCCTCTTGAGGAATTGGAACAGGCGAATGAGGCAAAAAGAAAAAGGACACTTTAGGAGGTAAAAAATAATGCCTACTAATTATTCACCTATTCACGATTGGACTACGTATGGCAGCTATTTGGCGAACCAAAAGTTGTCAGCGCAGATGAGGGCGCAGGCGTTAGGTCTATTTGTCTATCGCCAGTTTGTTGATAAAAAGGATGGTATAGGGGCTAACGCAGGCGATGTTATCACATTTTCAAAGCGGTTACGCATTGATACGCGCGGTACAACGCTTGTTGAAACTTCACAGATGACCGCACGCACCATCAAAATCACAAAAGGTACTTGTTCTGTTTCAGAGTTTGGCAATAAAGTCAACTACGGCCAGAAAGCGGAAACCCTTTCTAAATTCGATATTAAGGCTGAATACGGAAAAGGTTTAACCGATGACCAGGTGGATGCGATTGACCTTAATATTTACAACCAGTTTGCTACGGCTAAGTTCAAGGCAACCGCTACCAACACCGGGAAAACGCATATTCAGATTATGACAAACGGTACGGCTACATCTACGGCCACAAACGCTGTTTCAGTAGGACAGATGCGCTATATCACCGATTATGCTAAGAAGGCGCATATTCCTAAGCTTGGGACAATGTACGTTTGCGTAGGTGCAACAGATTTCATCTCTGGCCTCTATGATGAACTACAATCTGTCGCGCAATATGCCGAACCGGAGTTTAGGTTCAAAGATGAAGTCGGAAAGTATTACGGCGTCCGCTTTGTCGAGGATAATATGCAGGCCGATAACTCTGCCGGTGGTTCGAATTTTGGCGAAGCATTTTTGTTCGGAGACGAGGCAGTTGTTGAAGCTCTGGCGTTACCCGAAGAATTACGTTACTACGAAGAGGAAGGTGGCAGGTTTAAGTTCCTCATGTGGTATGCGATTCTCGGTCATGCAAAGATGTGGGATAGAGTTGTTGATGGGACATCAAGTGATCTGAATGGTTTGGAGAGGATTATCCACATCACAAGTAAGTAGTATCAACTGGGGCGGAGCAATCCGCCCCTTGTCTTTATATGCCATACATCATAAGTAATAAATTTCAGAAGTTAGATTGGAGAAAAGACGGGTTTAAGAAACCTTGGGTCAGCCGTATGTACCGCAGGCCCGGTGAAACTGCGATGACCCATGACTTAAAATGCGATATTTGCGGTAAATGGTACAACTATTCAACCAAGGACATCCCGCAGATAATCATGCAGCGCAGGTGGAATTTTAAGTTAAAAAGGCCGTTACACTGCGGGAATTCATTTTGTCAGGATTATCATGAGCGCTGTGTATTACATCTTATAAATAATATGAAAAAAGTGATGGATGGCGAACAGGTAAGGCAAAAATACTTATGAGATATTTAATCTGCCGCATAGCGGCTATCGGTGATTGCATCCAGATTTCGCCCCTTGTGCGTTATTTAAAAGAACAGGGTAACGAAGTATATTGCCTTACTTCTGAATTAGGTGTGCAGATATTAAAGTGCAATCCTTTTATTGATAAATTAATAGAATACATACACGATACCGTTCCTATTGAGCAATTAGGCGAATATTTTGGCAATGTTGCTAAAGAAAATAAATGCGATAAGATTTTAAACCTCTGCGAATGTGTCGAGGTCAAATACTTATTCCATCCTTCTGACCCTGTATATAACTATTCAAAACAGGAGAGATTTTTAAGGGGCAATAAAAACCACTATGATGCCGTATTTGAGGCCGCGGGATTTCCGGAAATAACAGGCAAGCGCCCGGAAATGTTTTTTACCGGGGAGGAAGAGGAAAAGAGTGCGTTATTCAGGTGCGATTTTATCGGTAAATTCGTTATTGTGTGGTGTATAGCCGGAAGCGCAAGGCATAAATCCTATCCCTATACCCGCCAAGTCATAGAACAGTTATTGATGAAACATAAGAATATCATAATTATTACCGTAGGGGATGATGCTTGCCGGATATTTGAAGAAGGATTAGAGCATGAGCGCTGTATCCATAAATCAGGTAAATGGTCGTTAAGGGAAACCGCTATTGCTTGTAAATATGCTTCTTTAGTAGTGGCCCCTGAAACCGGCGTATTGCATTTTGCCGGATGTTTCGATACCCCGAAGATAGGCTTTCTTACCCACACTACAAAAGAATGTTTGACTAAATATTTTATCAATGATTATTCATTGGAGTCGCAAGTTGATTGCGCTCCGTGTTTCCGTTTAATAAATAATGCGGATGTAGAATGTCCTGTGGAACATTTATCACGTGCGCCCTGGTGTGTAGCCTTTGGCTTTCCGCAGGATAAGGTTATTGAACAAATTGAGAAGGTGTATTGCCAATGAGATGTCTTATTTGCAAACATGAGGTAATGATTGATTTCCAGATAATAGAAGAAATCCGGCCTATTGATTGGGGACGTTGCGTATGCGGGACGGTTTTTCATGAAGCAGGGATAGACAAAAAATATTTCGGCAACCTCTACCTGCGAAAATGGCAGAATTTTGTTGATATGAAAGAGCGCTTTGAATATCTGCAACGTATATACTTGCCTCTTATCGAAGAGATGACATTCGGGCGCAAGTTTTTAGATGTCGGTTTTACGCTTGCCTATACGCTTGAGTATATGAAAGCCAGAGGCTGGGTTGGCGTAGGGATTGACCTTGTGCCGAACGATTATATTGTAGGTGATTTTGAAACTTTCCCGATACCGGAACATTTTGATTATATCCAGATGGGCCATTGCTTAGAAAGTTTTCATAATCCGGTTGGGGCCTTACGCAAAGCATATGATCTCTTAAGTTATAATGGCCTGTTATTGATTACCCATCCTAACCCTGAAATGATATTTGAAATAGGTTTAAGTAAATTCAACCATTGGTCTTATAAACAAAACCATATATTCATCCAAAAGGATAAATTAGAGGATATAGCCAAACGGACAGGGTTCGATGTTATCCTTTCACGCAGGAATATATCGCAGAGGTTCATAATGAATAACGATTTGCACCTGTTATTGCAAAGAAAGGAATAATATGCTGCGTATAGTTAATTTTGGTTCTTCCAAAGGCGGACTTGCAACTATCGGTTATACGATTTATGGAGCCAATGGCGTGGCTATCGGTTCGCGCATAACTTCAGGGGTTGTTGAGGTGGGGACTAGCACCGGGATATACGCTGCAAATATCACTATGCCTGGTTATGATGCTATTATTCTCTGGGATACGGGGGAAGCAACGCCCAGATACTCTACGGAAGATTACCAGCATCAGATTGATGCCATTGCCGAAGGGGTAGAATTGATACAAAAGATTTATAATTCTATCAGGAACCAAGGCGAATTTTTTGCTTTGTTTATGGATAGATTAGGTTTGATTGAGAAAAATACTGATTTTAAACAGATAAACGATAAACTTGACGGATTAGCCAAAAAGAACACTGTCCCGCTTACTGACATGGAAGAAGCCTTTAAAAAAAGTGCTAAAGAAATTAGTTTGACCGCGTTAGCGCCTGAAGTAAAGTTGCCTCCGATAAACATTCCTGAAATCAAAATACCTGATTATACTAATCTAATAGGTGAATTAAAAAACATGCTTTTGAATATCAGGGGGGAGATAATGAAAGTTCCGAAGACCCAGAAAGAATATTCCGGCAATTTTAGCAATCTCATCTCTTTGCTAAATTCTTTTGAACAAAAGATAAGCAATGTAGTCAGCGAAAAATCAACAGAGATGGTTCGGGAAGTAAAATCCATGCGGACAGTATTCGTCAAATTTGATACTTTGCTGGAAAAAATTAATATTTTACATGAGAAACTTAATTCCCTCGATACAAATGATAAGGAAATAATCAAGACGAAACAGGAAATTATGAATGACATCAAACGCCTTAACCAATTCTTGTATGACTTTGTAAGCTCACCCTATATGAAAGAGGCAAAGGATAATATGAATATACTAATGGCCTTCGGGCATAAGAGGTAATAATGGCTAAATTAACGGCTTTAGAGACTTTTAACACAGTAGCAAGGAATTGCGGCGAAAGCGTTGTTGCCGGATTAAGCAGTTTATCGGGATTACAACTTTTAATATGGGATAAGATTATCGAGGCGATACAGGACATCTGCACGGATGAGAATACCCGCTGGCAATTCTTAGAGAAGGCAGGCGTAATCCCGATGGTTACGGGGAGTTATCAATATCTGATTTCCGGCCTTACCACGGGGTCGGATTTGATGATTGAAGATATCAAAAGTTTCAGGCAATCTGATAGTGATTCTAATATTCCTTACGTAACTCCACAAGAATGGGATGAGAAATACCCCGATGGTATAGGTACAGATAGGACGGGATATCCCAATGAGTATACCAAATTCGCCGGATATTTCGTATTCAATAACCAGGCAACAACTACACAAAACGGCAAGAACATAGATTTCAGGTATTGGAAACTCCCTGCTTATTATGCCACAGGTACGCCGACGGGAACGTGCGATATACCAGAACCGTTCGATAGGACTTTACTTGTGGCCTTGGCTACTTTAAAAGTATTGGCTTACTTAGGTAATGATGAAGTGTCTATCTATAAAGTCCAGGTATTCGGTAACGGCCAGGATATCGAGGGGGCAATGGATAAAATGAAACGGATATATTCATCTCCGATTCTAAAACCAAGGATGACTTACGTATTCTAATATGTCTGAATATAAAAGTTTAATTTTACAGAATTTTAGGGGAATGAACAGGGTGTCAGACCGGCTGAATATGTCGCCTGATTTTGCCTGGTATATCGGCAACGGTTATGTCAAGAAAGATGTTAAATCCGGCCTTGGGATTATCGTCCAAAGAAGTGGTATCGCTAAACTTAACTCAGTTACTTTTACCAATGCCTGTAAATATATCTATGAGCCGAAGTGGGATGCCGGCGGGACAGATATTGTAATCAGGGAAGGCACGCGCTGGGCTATTTGGGATGGCGTAGATACTTTTGATAATTTGGATACTGCACGCAGTAGCGGGGTTAGAGGTCAATGCGTGATGTTTGCCAATGAATTGATTATGGCAGATGGCGCAAAGTTAAGGAAATGCACTGCGGCTTATTCCGTAAGTGATTTATCAAGCGACGCCGCACAACCCACTAAAGTAAGCGCTGTTCATGTTCATCAGCATAAAGTCTGGTGCAATGATGACGATTATCCTATGCGAGCAAGATATTTAAAGACAGACAGCGCAAATGCCGCGGATAGCTTTTCTGCTGCCGGAGACGCCGGCACTCTTGATTTTTCAAAGATACTCCCTTTTGGGGATAAACTTTTGGGATTTGCGACTTTTTCCGAAATGTTTTTGATATTCGTTTTTACTAAACAAGTTGTAGTCTATACCTGCGGGACAGACCCAGCGGCATTTGCCATACAGCAGATTATCCCCTTAAATTGTGTTTCAGGGCATGGGATACAGCAGGTAGGCAATGATTTGGCTGTTGTTTCGCAAGAGGGTATGAATTCTTTTAAGGCTTCTTTAGCTAATCAAGATTTGGATATTGATGATCTGTCAAAATTTATCGCTCCTTTTTATCGGGAACTTATAACCAATCTTGCAGATAGAACGGTTATATCTTTGGGGTTTTCTCACAGGTTAAATCATATCTATGTCTGCATACCGACGACAGACCATACCATACTTGTTTATTCGGTTGACATAGGTAATTTCGTGGGGGTATGGACGGGTTATAAATGTTACGCCATCTGTGAACGGGTAGACGGGACAATGCTTATCGGCGGGGATGGGTATGTTTATACGATGAACTCCGGTACAAGTGATGATGGGGTAAAAATAAATTTCCAGTATGACTTCCCGTTCCTTTACGCAAAAAATCCGAATAACAATAAAGCGTTTAGACAATTAGAGGGATTATGCCGATATACGGGGGCTCCACTATTGAATTTTAATTATTCCTATGCCGTTGATGTGGTAAGCGGAGTTATGCCGCCTATACAAATGCAACTTACTCAGGCAGGTGGGACAAAATGGGATACGGGATTGTGGGATGTTTCAAGTTGGGATGTAGCCGGTATTGAAAGGTTGTTTACTTCAGATATGCTCGGAAGGGGAAAGCAGATTTCGCTTTCCATATTAAATAGTGCATTGGATACTTATATAGAAATTCCGTATATTATCCTGCGCTACAAAGAAGAAAATACTAAAGTGAGGTGAGATAATGTCAACGTTAATTTCAAGGTTATACACATACGTTACTGACAAAGCCAACGCTTTATTTATTACAGCTTCAAAGATGGACGCGGAGAATGACCAGATTATTACAGCGTTGAATCGTAAAGGATTGTGTTCTGCTTCCGCTCCTGGTTCTCCCATAGCCGGACAGACCTGGATAGATACAACCAACAAGGTATTGAAGATTTATCTTAATAATGAATGGGTCATACACGGGCCGGTGCATATCGGAACATCCGCTCCCGCAACTCCGTTTGAAGGTATGGTTTGGTGGGAAACAGATACCGACTTATTAAAAGCTTATAGTGGGTCTGCCTGGCTTAATATTCCTGCGATTGCTTCTTGTGCCGCCGGAGATGTTATGTATCACGATGGGACAAGTTGGGTGCGTCTTGCAAAAGGCACAGCAGGACAAAAATTAAAAATCAATGCTGGGGCGACTGCCCCTGAATGGGTTGGAGCGGAATTCGGCGCTCGGGTAGATGTTTCAGCGGCAGGAGACCACGATAATGAGTTAGCGGCGACGGATGGAATAGTAGAAGCTTCCAACGGTAATGGAGACACTGTAATTGGATACAGCGATACTAATAGCCCTCCGACTACTGTAAGACAGAGAAATAAGGGGCCAGCTGGTGAGAGTGCCAGTATATCAATGCCCGTTAGAAAAGGTGAACGTTGGAAAACTACGGGGGACACAACAACTTTTTGGATGCCAGTAGGAGCGGCGTAATTAAATGAACTTAAATAATTCTATCATCGGTAAACGGGTTCTTTTATTCCCCCTTGAAATAGTAGATTTAGACCATTTTATCCAACTTCACAGGGAAGATAAAAATGGGATGATGGGGCGATTCTGCCTGCGCGAGATGACCAAAGAAGAGGCGCGAAAATATGTATTGACCCTTCTTGCGACGGGACAGATTAAGGCCTGGGCTTGTTATAGCAAAGAGGGGAAGGCAAGCAAGAAAATCGGTTATATCTATCTTACCGATGTTACGCCTTTTTCCTGCAAGATTGTGGGGATATTGGATAAGGAAGTTTTAAGGGGATTGCTTAAGGTTATAAAGCGGGGGAAATATACTTTTAGCGAGGATGCCTTGCGGACAATGGTTTCCTGGTGCTTTAACGGCGCGGGATTTAACCGCATAGAATACCGGACATTCAGCGATAATCTCCTATCAAGACGATTAGCAGAAAGAGCAGGTTTCATAAAAGAAGGCGTATTACGAAAGAGTTTTAAAGTAGACGAAGAGTTTAAGGATATGGTAATTTATTCAATCCTGAAGGATGAATATAAATTGCCGGAAGGCAAGATTGAAACAGTAAAAAAGGAGTAAATATGAACGGCGGAGACGATTCAGTCAGCATACCAAAATATAAACAGCCAAGCGCAAGCAGTTTTGACCTCTTTGGGATGACAGGCGGATACGATAAGGGGACGAATACCTATGGAGTTTCGGCAGATCCCCAGGAATTAGCGACTATGCAGGCGGTTAAGGGGATACGCAATTCCTTGCTTACTTCTCTTGGCCTCGGTGGCACTCCTGAAAGCGACCCCTATACAAATCAATATATGCAGGAGTTATTAAGGACTTCGCAGGCTCCGTTAGAAAATGCCCTGATAGGCCGGGGGCTTGGCGGTTCAACCGTTTATAAAGACGCGCTTACCGATTTAATAAGCAAGGCTTCAACGCAAGCGGTTTTAGGCGGGCAACAATATAAACAAAATAATCTAAATGCCCTGACAAATTATCTTAATACCAATATGGGGTATGGACAGGATTTATTAGGTAGAGTTACCGGCCAGTATAATACTGACCAAACTAATTCATGGCAACAGTATAAGGATATGCTTGGCTTAAATATCTACAACGCCAATCAAAAAAGTAGTACGCCTTGGGGTTCAATAGGGACATTGGCAGGCGGAGCGCTTGGGTTAGTAGCCGCTCCTTTTACCGGCGGGGCAAGTTTAGCCGCAATTCCTGCTTTAATGGGTGGCGGCGGGGCAATCGGTAACATATTCGGCGGCGGGGGTGGCGGTGGGGGTGGCGGTGGGGGTATGGATTTATCCTCATTATTAAGTTTAATGAATATGCCCGCGGGGGCTACAAGTTACGGTGGCGGCTCCTGGGGTAGTTCTACGCCGTATAATCCGACCGGACTATCCGGTTGGGGAATGTGAGGATAATATGCCAAACCTTTTAGACATGGTAAAACAAGGTAACAATAATGGAAGCTTGTCAAATTTAATGCAGTTAATCCAACTTGTCAATCAGCAAAACCAGGGAGCAGCACCGACGGAGAAAATCGGCGGGTATGATATCCCTATCAACAGGGGAAAACAAAGCCCGTTTAACACGGGGTTAAATGCGCTTTCCGGGCTTACGCAAGGATTTACAGGTATGCAACAGGGGAATAAGCGCAATCAATTCATGCAGAGTGTACAGCAGATAGCGCAAGAGCAATCAAACCCTGATGAGAAAATAAATAAGCTCGTCGGACTTATGGCGCAACACGGAAGCGATTACGGATTGGGATTGAAGGATATAATCACACAATACGGACAACAGGCGAATAGAAACGCATTAACTCAAGTTTATGGATATGATGAGCAAGGAAATCTTGTACCTAAAGGTGCAGTACCTAAGAGTGCAAAAGTTGTGGCTCCGAATGTTGCACAACAGAAATTCAATTTAGCAAAAGAGGAAAAAACAAAACAACAGGATACGGAATCGGAATTTATAAGAAATTCGGCTGAGGAAACTCTTGGCACAATAGCCGAAGTAGAGAAGGGATTAAAGTATTTTGGCGCAGTTGGTGAAGTTCCAACTCTCAACCCCTGGGGTTTTGAACGCAAGAATTGGGAAGCCAATATTAATAAACTACTATCGGGAAAGATAGTAGCTTTAATTACAGACATGAAAAAAGCCAGCAAGACGGGGGCTACGGGATTTGGACAGCTAAGCGAAAAGGAAGGTCAGATATTAAGAGAAGCATCTACCGCATTAAAAAGAAATCTCTCTCCGCAGGATGCACAGAAGTATATCAATATTATAAAAAAATCGGTACAGAAGATAATGCAGAGAAATAGTGAAGGTAATATATCAGCAGAAGGAACAAACCAAAATTCAGATTACCAGAAATATCTTCAATCAATCGGAGGAAAATAATGCCTCCACTTACCGAAGAACAATTTAATAAAGCAAGAGAAGCGGGGTTTACCTTAGAACAGATTATAGGATTTGAGAAGAAAAGACTTGGGGAAGAGGGCGGATCTCCGCAAAAACTTATTGCCGGAAGATACACTAAACAACAGCTTGCTGGCAAGATTATCCCTCAATTAACTAAGGGACTATATGAAAGCGTACCTTTTGGCAAGAGAATTATCTCAATGCTTCCTAACGCTCCGGCCATACAAGAAGTACAGGCAGAAACTCCAGGGCCTCAAGGAGCTTTTCCGGCATTGGCAAGGTTGGCAGGAGAAACCGCGCCAGACTTAGCAATGATGCAACCTTTTATTGGCGGCGCAAGCACAATTTCAAAACTTCCGGCAATCCTTAAACTTGCAACAGGTGTAGGAGCTTATGAAGGGACAAAGGCAGGACTTACGCAAGGCCCAGAAAGAATAATACCAGAAGCCACAAAAGGTTTTGCGACTACTGCGGCATTAGGGTACGCAGGAAAAGGATTATATAAGGCGGGGAAAGCTCTTACGAAAGCCACACCCGAAGCGATAAAAGCTATTTACAATATTCCCAATAAGTTTTTTAGAGGTGGACTTACTAAGCCGGAAGCACTTAGGGTTGAGAGTGAATATGGAGCTTCTAATGGTTCGCTTGCTGAAACTATTAAAGATAAACTTAATCAAGCTCTTACTTACGCCGATGATATGTATAACAAGGTATTCAAGGGGACACCAGAAAATAAATTTATCAATGTTAAACCAGCTATTAAAGAAGCTGGCAATAGATTAAAAAGGTTGGGGCTGATAACTGATACCGGAAGTTTAACCGAATTAGGTCAAAGTGAAATAGCAAGGGACTCCGTGTATGGTAAATTGCTTGACTTCTATCAAAGCGCAGACGCAATATCCGGGGTTGAAAAATTGGCAGGAAAATCTCTAACACAAGGACAAATGGTAAGGGCAATGAGGGCAGGCAGAGAAACCCTTGTCAATAAAGAACAGTTTTTATTCTTGCGTGATAAGTTAAACGCCCTTTATAAAAACAAGCCTTCCGATATAGATGTTAGTAAAGTGGTTGATAGCTTTTACCAAGCCGGAGAAAATTCAGGATTAAAGGGTTTACAAGCCGCAAGAGCATTAGAAAGAGAAGCATTTTATCAGGAAGGCAAATTCTTAAATCGTAATACCGGCGATTTAAAAATAGCCACGGAAGCGAAACTCAATCGCATAGGCACGGATAAACCCTTAAGTTTACAAGATACAAAACACATAGAAGAATTGCAGAAATACGTTAAACATCCGATTATTTCAGATGCGGGAAAGATAAATAAGTTAAATAGAGCGAAGAAAATAATAAAAACTCTTAAACAAAGAGGCGGAGATGTAGCTTTGGGGGCTATGGGGTTGGAAGCAGTAAAAAAAGTAACTACTGGAAAATTTTAATTATTTTCTTCCTTATCTTCTTCTTTGTGGCGTTTATGAATACGTTCAAAAAGGGTAATAAAACAAAAAGTGGCTATACAACACCAAAAGAATGTACTCATATTTATTCCTTAATTAGTATCACATTGTACTTCATTACCTACTTGATAACAACGAGTATGCGTAGATTGAGACCGTGGTGGAGTAAGCGATTGTATCATTTGCATCCTTTGAATATTTAATTGTTGTTGCCGATAATAATTTTCTTGATTAATTTTTTGTTGTTCTTGCATCTGTTGATTTAACATTATTATATCTTCATCGGACATAGAAGAAAGACTATTACCTATTCTTTGAAGGTAGGCACAACCGGATATGAACAAAAGACAAAATACCACTAACAATAATTTTATCATCGTTCTTTAACCTCGGAGGTTATATGAATGTTAAAATGACCGAAGTAACACCAAGTAATTGGCAAACTAAAGAGGATTGGCAGAGTCGGATTTTTGTTCCAAGTCAATATATTTTGCCAAAGAAAAAACGAAATCCGAACAAGCAAGATTAAGTATAAGCCTAAAATGGTAAAAGTCAAGGAGAAAATATGCTAAAACTCTTAAAAACCCTTAAATTTGGGCTTCTGGCGGGCATTGTAGGAGCGATTTGCCTCTTATCTACCCAATATGCCTTATCGCAGGCTGTCTATGTGCCTACCACTATCCAAGAATTAGACGATGTAAATACAACTGACATAGGGGAAGATAAAATTCTTAAATGGAATGTCGGCCAGGGAAAGTTTCTCATGGAAGATGATGCCACAGGCGCTCCAGGTGGTGGGATCACCGACATAAATACCCTCGACGCTACTTCACAGACTTTATCCAGTAGCGACGGCTCTGTTGTCATTGCTTCCGCAACCAGTACCCACGATTTTAAGGTTAATTCTACTCAATTCTTTACCCAGACTCAAATCTTAGCATTAGCCAACCTAACCAATTATTTTAACAGAACTACCGATATACCATTAGGAACTAACACTTCAGGGAACTATGTCGCTTCCGTTGCTACCACCGCACCTATCACGGGCGGGGCGGCAGGAAGTGAAGGGGCAACTTTAACAATCGTCATTCCTAAAGCGACAACTTCTGTTGATGGATACTTAAATTCTACTGATTGGACTACCTTCAATGGGAAAATGGCGGGTACATTATTAAAGGATTTAGTAACTACAGCGCCTTTAACTGGTGCTGAAAATGATATATTCCCAGGCGCAGATGCTGATGTAACCCTCGCAATTACTATGACTGGCGACATCGTTGCCACAGCTCCTGTATTGATAAATGGCACGACAGCAGTAAACGATATTCTTCCAGGTGGAGATGTTGATACCACCATATCCTTAAATATGTTGGGAGATGTAGTCGCTACGGCCCCTCTATTAGTGAACGGCACGACCAATGTAGACAATATATTACCCGGCAATGATGTTGATACTACCTTATCAATAAATATGCTTGGTGATTTAGCGACTACCGCTCCGATTACAGGTGCGGCAAATGATATATTTCCTGGCACTACCGGCGCGAAAGCGACTATCGCTATCCCTAAAGCTACAACTTCCGTAGATGGTTATTTAAACTCCACCGATTGGACTACTTTCAATAATAAAATAGGCAGTACACAGATAGACACTTGGGCTGAACTTGCGACTATTTCAAACATGCCTGCCGGTTTCTCTGATGGGGTGGATGATACGGGTGGGAGCGGCGGCTCAGGAACTTCTTTGATCAGAAATATCACCCAGGCTTCCCACGGTCTTGCAGTAGGGAATGTGATTAAATTTGTTACAACTTATCAAAAAGCCCAAGCTGACAGTGCCGCAAACGCAGAAGTAGTGGGAATAGTTTCTGCGGTGGATGGTGTAAATAATTTCAACTTTACAATGGGTGGTTACATTAGCGGACTTTCCAGCCTCTCAGCCAATTCCGTCTATTTTCTTTCTCCTTCAAGCGCGGGGGCATTGACAGCCACGGAGCCGACTACTGCCGGACAAATTTCTAAACCTGTCTTAATCGCTATCTCTGCTACTGAAGGGTATGTGTTTAATTTCAGGGGGATAGCAGTTGCCGCAACCGCTACGGGAGAAAAAGGGCTTTCCATTTATAACATCACCGCTTCCCACGATATTATGATACCGCCTATTGCTGTAGCCATTACCTTAACCAAGGTTTCCGCAAATGGGGTAGGGGGAACGAATGTGGTGGGTAGGTTGGAAGATTGCAGTGCTAACGGGCAAACTTGCGCCAGGGCGATAAATGCGACGGACTGGACAATCACATCAGGCACGGAATTAGAGATAACCAATTTTGGGAACGCCACTATTCCAGCGGGGAACTGGACTAAATGGAACACCACATCTGTCAGCGGAGCAGTTACCAACTTCGCGATAGGGTGGGATTTTACTAAGTAAGGAGATATATGAAGAAACTTATATTCTGTCTATTATTGTTTCTCGCTCTTCCGTCATTTAGTTATTGTGGTCAATCAAGTATTAGCACAATTTTAAAGGGTGATAAAGGCGATACGGGTAATCAAGGAACTGCCGGCAATAATGGCGCAGATGGGGCTAACGGAATAAATGGAACGAATGGGACAGTTGGCATAGGTATTGCAAGTGCTATTGTTAATGGCACAGGTTGGTTAAACCTAACCTTAAGTAACAATACCGTGCTGGGGCCTTGGAATGTTACCGGCCCGCAAGGTGGACAAGGGTCGGCAGGTTCAAATGGCAATGACGGTATCAGTATAAGCAATGCAGCAGTTAATGCGACCGGATGGTTGAATATTACTTTAGACAATGCCACCGTATTAGGCCCCTGGAATGTTACAGGGCCGCAAGGACAAGCTGGCGCAGGTTCTACTATTACTAAAGGCACAGCATTAGTAAAAGACTCCTACGCTGTCAGTACCACTACTATCCAGGCGCACGGGTTAGCGGCAAGACCGGATTTTTTAGATGTATATTGGACTGCTAAAAATGCCACTGTCGGATATGCCGCAGGAGCAATTATTAAATTTAATGGCGTACAAGATACAGGGGTAAGTATGGGATTTGTTATCACAGCCGATGCTGTTAATACGACTCTTATCACGGGTGCTGCGTTACCGGAAATTCTGAACGCGACCGCAAGAACGGAGATAGCTATAACGGCGGTGAATTGGAATTTAACAGTAGTGCCTTATAAATTTACACCGTAAATATGATGAAAACTAAACTTACCATTTTAATTTTGTTGTTGTGGGCGGGGAATTGTCTTGCGGCTGAATTATTAGTCCATGCAAAACCGCATTGGATGGATAGTTTTACCCAAACAGAAGTTGACAAATTATCGCCAGGGGATAAGCAATCTTATGAAGCCCGTTCCCAAATAGGCGATATAGTTGTTGTCCGTCCTGATAATTGGGTATGGGGCAAAGAGGAATGTCTGCCTAATTTTGTTGTGGTAAAAGTGCCAGGGATGAATGAGGTAGAAGCCAAGCAATATGAGCAATCTTTAATGGAGCAAAAAGGCATAGATGAACATGGCGCACCTATTATGGTAATGCTTCGCCATCGTAAATATGCCCTGCCTAAAACAGATATTACCGCCATAAAAACAAATACCGTAACTTTTTCTAAAACTTCCTTAATTGCTAACACAATAACCAAGATAGGATTAGCAACTGAAATATCCGCACCGATAAATTCTCCGATAGCGTATCTCTGGCGTAGGATAGCCAAAAAAGTAAATCCCTATCTAAATACCGCTTATAATTATTGGGTAAAGAAATGTTTTGCCGCAGAATTCCTTAAAAAGACAGTTATGCCTTCTGGCGGAGATTACACCTCTCTCGAAGCTTGTATGAACGCCAATGAGCAAGACTTGACAGGTGATGGTTGGTTTACTGTGGAGATAGACGGGACGTGGTCAAGTGCGGATACGACGGCGGTTGTGGTTCATAATTATACCACTACCTCGTCGGATTATATCAACATCTACACGACAAGTGCGGCGAGGCATAAGGGAATAACCAGCACAAGTTATTATCGACTTGCGATGTCTACCGCAGGGCAATACCCTATTAAGGTATATGTAAATAATCTTACTGTTGACGGACTTCAAATTGGTCTTAACACAAATGGGTTTACTGCTGACAGCACGGGTTTCTGGCTGGCGGATAATGTTAGCGGAGTGCATACCATTAAAAATAATATTTTCTATATGGCGGCAAGTGCGGATAATTACAATTCAGCAAACGGTATAAAAACACAGTATAGCAATTCGCCGACGATGTATATCTACAATAATATATTTTATAAATTAGCGGCGAATGGCGTATCCGATATTACTATTTGGAATTACGGCGGCGGAACCTACTATATTTATAACAACACGATGTATGGACAGTCGGCAGTGGGGGGTACAAAAGGAATTAATGCTGACCAAGGAACTTTATATCTTAAAAATAATATATCTGTTCTACACGATGCTGATTATGACGACATGGTTGGTGCAACAGTCCACGCCTCGTCTACAAATAATCTGGCAAGCGACACTACGACACCTGAATATAATACTTACTATGATAGTAAAACGGTTAGTTTTGTGGATGCGGCTAATGGAGATTGCCATTTAAAATCTGATGATACTTCAGCGATAGATTATGGTGCGGATTTATCAGCGGAGTTTTTCACCGACGACATCGACGGCGTTACCCGTTCAGGCACCTGGGACATTGGTGCGGATGAGTATGTAGCGGCAGGCGGAGCCGTAGACGATAGCCGAGTATTCTTACTATAAATGGACATCTCCGAGATTTTAACTGGAATAGTTGTGGCAGTTTTGATATTCGCCGCGGGGTTTGTGATGGGGATGGATTATGCAGAAAAACATAAATGATAAATGTTCCCATGGAAGATAACAGACAATGGTATTCAAGTTTTATGGGACGACGAGAACAACAAGGTTTGGATGCACACACCGGAAACAGGAACGGTTATAATGTCTTTAGGAAACGCCAAGTTTTTGTTGACGTTATTGAGAAATCGTGGCAGGAGAAGATTATTCTGTAAGATGTTGGAAGCGGTAATTGAAGGGCGGTGAAGTTGAGTGAAATTACCTTTTGGGATCGAGATAAAACTATCTGGAAGTAACGGGCAATATGTAAAACACTCAGATTGTGTCGAAAAACATGAACCGATTAAAGATGCCCTTAATCAGAGAATTGAGGATTTGAAGGGGCATATTGATAAGCGGTTTGATGATTTCAAGGATTTTCTAAAGAATGGAAAATAAACCTCAATCGTTAGAGGACAGGATAAAACAATTAGCCTATGAGAAATACTTATATAGAGAAGAAAATCAGATGTTTATAACCATAGATAACGAAGGCAAGGAAATACCGATAACCGAAAAAGATGATTACCTACAAGCCGAAGATGAGATTATCAGAGAAGAAAGACCAAAATGGCAATAAATGGCGGGGGGATTTGATTTGTGTTACCTGTCGAGTTCATACAGTTATGCAAAAAACTAAGCATGGCTGGGTATGCAAGGAATGTGGTACGGTGATAAGGAGGTTAAAATGAATATCCAATATGGCGCAACATTAGGGACTATTCTGGCGGCATGGCTCTTTATACGGAAATGGGTTGCTAGGTTAGACAAGATAGCCGAACCTCTAGTTCAGGAAGCCGAAAAGAGGGCCCAGGATGGACTTATTGACCGTCAAGATAGAAAGATGCTTGTAATGCGAGCGATTGCCTTACTAGAAGAGCAGGGTACGCTAAAACTAGGCTTTTTAAGCCGTATGGTGATCTCCGCAATCGTGGATAAAGTAGCCGGTAAGTTGCCGGACTTTAAAATCAGCTCGGGGGCTAAAAATGTCCTGGATTTGGCTAAAAAGGATATTTAGGGGCTTTAGCATTACAATCCGGAAAGGCTGGCCCGGGGAGAAAGACTTACCGCCGGCAAAGGTAAACTACAAGCCGGTTACGATAGAAGATATTAGAAAAGATTTTCAAAAAAAGAAAGGTGGTTAAAATGTGGCCATTCAGTAATATAGGTAACTGGATTCAAGGGTTATTTGATAAAGCAAAGGCGCTTATCGCTAAGTTGTGGGATTTAGCCAGACCTCTTGCTCAGGCAATTTTAAGCGAAGCCGCTAATCAAATATGGCTAAGCTTAAAGGATTTATTTATTGAGGCAATCGGATATGTCGCAAAACAAGGGCTACCCACTACTGAAGCTAAACAGAAAGCATTTAAGGACTATATGATTCTGAAAGCCAAAGATGAGGTAGAGCAATTAAAAGAAAGAGAATTAAACTGGATAAGGGAAACTGCCCTGGGGATTTGGGAAAAGGCGCAACAAGGATAATGAGGTTTACCCGCTACAACAAGTATCGCAATAAACCTACATATATAGGTAATATCCGCTTTGCCTCTAAACGGGAAGCGGCGCGGTATCGGGATTTAAAACTCTTAGAAAAGGCCGGAGAGATAAAAGACCTTAAGCTTCAACCGCGCTTTGACTTCCCTATGGGGTTTTTCTACAAGGCGGATTTTTCCTATATTGTAGATGATAGGCAAAGAGTAGAAGATGTAAAAGGCGTAATGACCAAAGACTTCAAACTCAAAATGAAGTGTTTCCAGTATTTTTATCCTACCTTTGAATTAATCCTTATAAAATAGCCCCTTGTAATCCCCATAAAATATGTTACACTTAGGGAGTCCGCAGTAAAAGTCCGTGTAGGAAGCCCCAGGTTAAATTATTTTTACCTTAGCCATACTAAACCATTACCCCTTTCCCGACGGAGAGTGAAAGTAAGCGGTTACAGGGGAAAGATTTTAGTTGACAAGCGAGTAACTTCCTGTATACTACAAAGTAACCAGGGGGTAACTATGAGAGTAAAGATTTTTACTGAGCAACTAATGGTAAGGTTGAATAAGCAAACAATGCTAAGGCTCCAAGATGTTTGCCAGCATATTCAGATGAATGAAGGGACTTATGGGCGCAAAGCAATAGAAAAATGCCTGAAAAAGAATTGCATAAAAGCAGAAAAGTAGGGTCGCTTTAAGCAGGAGGGGAAAGGAAAGTTAGGTGAGTAGCAGAGAAATTAACGAGATTGCCGATGATATGATTATCAAGTATACACTCAATATTCCCAAAGACCTTTACCGTAAAATCTGCGTGAAAACGAGCAAAAATACAAGGTATCTGGGCCGAAAAAGTCCGTTTATAAGGGAAATATTAGAACGCGCTTTGATGGATGAGCGCATACCCACAGAGGCCGAATTTAAGGCGTTAAATAAGGGTACGGTTACTAAGCCTAGCCTAAAAACTCAACTCTGGTGGGCTTGGTATGGATTCAAGAGAAAATATGTCTATCATCTGCCAAGAGCCAGTTATTTGGACCCGCCCAAGCGTTTTGAGGGTTTCAAGGGCGGCTTAACTAAACCGTCACTGTGGATATATTGGAAAAGAAAAAAAGAAGAATATCGGGCAGGTTGTACGAAATAATACTTGACAAAATAAGTTTCAGGTTTATAATTAAGATGTTCTTTGAGCAAGTCAAAATACCCACCGATTGGGGCTTTCGCCTCGCCTACCAATAGCTTCCTATAATATGGGCTATGTAGACGGGATTTAATTCTAATTAGGTAAGATTTAGAAACCCTAATCGGTTTGAAAAAATCGGTTAGGGTTTTTTATTTTGATCGTAGATATTACCTGATAATATCACGGATTTAAAAAAAGTAAATGAAAATTTTGGAGTAAAAATATGACTAATCTTTCAGAAGTAAAAGCGGTTTTTTTATTTACTAAGCCCCAGATTGTCAAAGGCGCGAGCCGCGACAGCCTAACGATAAAATCCGCAGGCCTGAAAGAATCTGGGCGCTTTTTTTTGGAGGCATCTATGAATTATAACCCTGAACCACCCAACACCGAAGTATGGGCTATGCTGATTATGCTTATGATAGTAATTGTGCTATGTTTTCTCGTATTTTTCATCGGCAAGGCACACGCTCAGGAAGTTGATATCCCTAAACTTGCCGATTCTATCTACCTGGCGGAAGGTGGGGCAAAGACAAGCCATCCATACGGTATCTTGGCAAAGTATAATCATACTACGCCGAGACAAGCGTGCATCAATACAATCAATCATGCGCTCCGAGATTTTAAAGGTGGAGATTTTATCGTGTTTTTAGGAAGTAGGTATTGTCCACCAAACGCACACCCATTAAATCAAAATTGGATAAAGAATGTGAGGTATTTTTATGAACGAAATAAAAGTAAAGATTAGTTGGGGTAAAAGAGGGCATCATTTTGCAATGGATGCAGATAGCTTGCAATTAGAATTAAACCGTTGGGCTATGGACACTGAATATTTTGAAGTAACTGATTTAGAAACTGGGCAAAAAGCAAGAAATTGGCGATAATCAAACTCTACAAGGAGATGAGCAGATGAAATGTTGTCTATGCCACAAAAAAATTAAGGCAAAGGGAACTTGGGCAAGGGGCAACAACGCAGAACCTATTAAAAAAGGTAGATGTTGCGATGATTGCAATCTTACAAAAGTAATACCGGCGAGACTCTTTCGATGATACACCCCCACGAAATCTCAAATCTCTTCTGGTGCGCTATCTATCGCCAGGATTGGCTAAAGAAGGCATTGGAGATATTGAAGGAGAGGGAAGATTTAATTTATCACGAAAGGGTAACAAAATTTGATGAACGAAATGAGTTTCAAAAAATGGAAGCACAAGAAGGGGGTGATTAATGATTGCATACATTTATCAATGCAAGCATTGTAAAGATGAAATTGCCTGTATCCTTCACGAAGAAAGTTGCAATGGTTATGTAACAGATTGTCCAAATTATGAAATTAATGACCGTGTCTGTGTCTATTGTGGCGAGGATAAATGGACAAATCCCCTGAAGCATATTGCTGAAATAGTAGAATTTTTAAAGGAACAAGTAGAAGAATGTCAAAAAATCTTAAAAAGAAAGGAGGTGTAAAATCGGGCGTTATCAATGTTCCCAGGGCAAGATAGTAACTTTATCAAAGGCAAATAAAAACTGCTTAATTCGGCGATGTCCTTATTTGCTGGTTAGGTTTAAAAAAGGAAATTACAAAAAAGTAATCCCCATTTCATTAGTTGATGTGGGGTGCTGAAAGGAAAAGATGGCACTAAAAGCGAAAACACCAGAAGTAAAAGAGAAGCGGTTAAAGATGTTAGTATACGGCCCTGCCGGTGTAGGTAAAACTACCGGCGTTATTCAGTTTCCCAATGCTTATATTATTGACACTGAACGTGGAACTGATTTTTACGCTGATACCGTCAGAAAAGCAAAATCGGCGGTATTGCAGACACTCAATGTTGATGAGGTCAAAGAAGAGTTGAAGGAATTGGCGATTACGAAGCACACTTACAAAACTCTTATCATTGACCCAATCACGCAGATTTACAACAATACCCAGGAGAAGTGGACGCGGGTATTTGAGAAGTATGCCAAGTCCGATAAAGAAGGCGAAGTCCAGGATTTTGGTATGCGCTATTGGGGCAAAGTAAAAGGCGATTTTAAGGGTTTACAACGTTTAATGCTTGCCCTGGATATGAATGTAATTGTAACCTCGCACCAAAAGGATGTCTATGGTTCGGGTTTTAGCAAGATAGGCGTAACTTTTGATAGTATGCGCGGCGACGATTACCTTTTTGATTTGGTTTTTCAAGTAGAACGCAAAAACGGTGAATTAATCGCTAAAACTATCAAAGAACGCGCGGAGATAGGTAAAAATAAATTCCCTGCTGATTTTGTCTGGTCTTACGAAAACTTCTGCAAATTCTATGGCAAGGAGATTATTGAGAAGGAAGTAACGCCTATTATAATGGCAACCGAAGAACAGATTGCCCGCGCCAATAAGTTGATAGGCGTTGTCAAAGTGGACGAAGAAACCGTGAATAAATGGCTCGCCAAGGCTGATGTGGATAGTTTTGACGATATGTCAGGTGAGCAAATCCAAAAGGTGATTGATTTCCTGGAAAAGAAAGTTGCCTCTTTGGTAGAGCAGAACGAAGAAGCTATGCAAAAAGAAAATAAAGAGCAAGTTGCTAAAAGAAAAGGAGTTGCAAAGTGAAAGGAACAGCTAATATGTCAGGCGTTAGGGAACAAGGAAAGTTTACGTTACCACCAGAAGGAATTTATGAAATTGAGATTGCGGAGAAAAAAGACGGTCAATCCGCTAATGGCGACCCGATGATCAGCATAAAGTTAATGATTTGCGCCGGCGAATATCAGGACGAAGCATGGATTTGGGATAATATCCTAATCCCTTCCCTGGATAGCCCAGCCGCTAAAATCTTGGGTCGGACAAAGCATTTCTTGCATTGTATTGGTGAACCATACGAAGAAGAAGAAACCCAATGGGATAGCGATAAATGGGTTTGGAAAAGGTGCAAGGTTCGGTTAGTACACGAAGCGCCTAATCAATTTCACAAATTCCCAAAGGCGATAGTTGCTGAATATATTCTTAATGAAGAAGTAGTACAACCAGAGCAAGAAGATAGTCCATTTTAGTATAACTCTTATCCCCTCCGCTCATCCGATTACCTCGCAATCTCGAGAGGGTATGACGATGGGTGGGGGTGGGGAGAAAAGGAGAAATATGATTTCATTAACCACAGCTATTAATAGATATTTCGGTAGAAAAGAGGGGCAAACTTTGCCACAATTTGCCCAAGAATTAAAAGTCCTTACGGAAAAAGATAGAATGGAACTGGCTGAAATGCTAACACCAGTTATGGGCGAAACAGTAAGTGCAGATTAAATGCCTAAACCATCCAAACAATCCCGCCAGCGTTTCCGCAAATACCTGAAATTACTGGTCAGGGCGGGGAGGATAGTAAAACCGAAATGAAATTAGGGTCATTATTTTCAGGAGGTGGTCTTGGAGATTTCGGATTTGAACTTGCTGGATATGAAATTGTTTGGCAAGTGGAGATAGATAATTATTGTCAAAAAATACTTAATTTAAGGTGGCCAGATGTTCCCAAATATAAAGACATCAAAACAGTCAAAGGGAAAAATTTGCCAACAGTTGATGTTATTTTCGGAGGTTTTCCTTGCCAACCTTTCTCTGTTGCCGGGAAGCAAAGGGGCGCAGAAGATGACCGTTACCTCTGGCCAGAAATGTTTAGAATTATACAGGAAACCCAGCCGACTTGGGTTATTATTGAAAATGTTCCTGGAATCATCGGAATTGCGCTCAACAATGTTTGTAATGATTTGGAAGCCGCAGGTTACGAAGTTATGCCACCGATTGTATTTCCGGCTCATGCTCTCGGCGCACCGCACAGAAGAAACCGAATTTGGATTGTGGGCTACTCCCGAAGCGAAAAATCAAGAAGGTTATCAAGTATCAAACAAGAAGAAATACTTTCGCTTGGGAGAACAAGTAAAATGGATAGGAACACCAACAGCAGGAACGGGAACAAAAGGCCGCTCCGAGAAATGGCGAAAGAACAAAACACCAAACCCACAAGAATTTGTTCCAATGTATCCAACTCCTTGTCAAAGAGATTACAGGTCAGGAATGAGCAAAGAATGTTTAGACAAACGTATGGAACATCCACGCGGAGTAAATTTAGCCGAACATTTACAACGGCAGGGGATTTCTGGGAAATTGAACCCAGAGTGGGTCGAGTGGTTAATGGGATGCCCAATAGGATGGACAGACTTAAATTGCTTGGAAACGGCATTGTCATTCAAGTCGCATATTTTATCGGGAAAACTATTTTAGAATTTACAAAACTAAAATGAACCACGCCTCTCAAAATTACGAAATCCTGGAATATCTGAAAGCCGGTAACTCAATCGCTCCCTTGGAAGCATTGAAACTTTTTAACTGCTGGGCTTTGAGCAGCCGAATTTCCAACTTGCATAAGCTCGGGTACAATATCATTTCTGTAATAGAAAAAGGCGAGAATGGTAAAAGATATGCCAGGTATCACTTGGAAACAAGGAAAGAAACACAACTTGAAATGTCAGGAGTGAGGTAGGGATGGCTAAACGATTTACTGATACCGAGAAGTGGAAAGATGAGTGGTATATAGCATTAGATAAAGACGGTAAGTTAATCTGGACTTACCTTTGCGATAATTGTACTAACGCCGGCCGGTGGAAAAAAAGTTTTAAGCACTTGAATTTCTGCTGCGATACAGAGATAGATAATGCTAAGTTACTTAAATTTCTGGATGGCCGGATTGTAGACAAAGGAAGTTATGTTTTTATCCCTAAATTCTTGACCTTCCAATATCCTGGAGGACTTAACTCCCAAAAAAGGGCGATCGTGGCGGTGGTTAAGGAGCTAACTACCTACGGGCTTTTAGAGACAGTCAATAAGCTTTTCGGTAATGAATTTTTATCAATCAGTAATCAATCAGTAATCAATCAGGGATTGAAGCAAGACACGGACAAGGACAAAGACAAGGAAACGGACAAATACACTGAGCCATTCCAATATTTCTGCCTTACCTACCAAAAAACCTTTGGAAAGGAATATATAGCCAGTTTTGCTAAAGATAAGAAGCTGATAAAAGACCTTTTAGGGATTATACCTGAAAATGAACTGCGTGAGCTTATGGACAGGTTTTTTATAAGTGATGATGAATTTATCAAGAAAAGTGGGTATTCCATAGGGGTATTTAAAAGCCAGGTGAATAAATTGCGCGCCTTGAATAAAAAATCAACCCTTATCTTTAAAAAGGAGTAAATAACTATGCCTACTGTATTCGGTGAAACCCGTTTTTCAGGAACCTCTATAAGCCTATCTGATAGATTAAAGGCTAAAGAGCTTACTCTGGATGAATTTTTAAAGGAGTGTGCTTATTGGGCCTTAAAGGATGGCTTTGATGAGTTAATGCCGGTGCAACTACCTACCAGGCCCACTACTAACGCCTTTATTGAGTTTGAGGGCTTACCAGAGTTGCAGAAGGCTAAACTCGACCCCGATTTTTTCCGTAAACACTATGAAATCATAGAGTATTACCAACAGGTTAATTCTATAACTTGGCGCAATAAATATACCCTTGACTGGCTTAAGGAGATAAAAGGTTATCTGCCGGCTGATGATCTGATGAGCTTGCAGAAATTGGATAACCCGATATTGGAATTCCGCGCCTGGTTTGATGATAATCCGGTTATGATAGAAAAAATCAAAGATACATTTCAGGCCAAGGAAGTTAATCCCAGGAGAACGCCAGTCAGAATGGGCGAGATTATTTACAATGACTTCCGTAACCCCCAAGATGCCGGACAGTAAAAAAGGATTAAATGAAAGAGTGTACAAAATGTGGATGTATTTAGAGAAGGAGTCAATCCAATGAGCAAGAAAGGGAAAAATATGGTGGGATGGGATAAAAAGAAAAATCGTCCAATCTTTTGTTATGATAAAACCTGCGAAGTTATTTATTCTACTTTTCAACAAGAACATTTTGATAGAGGATACAGTTTCTTTTGTTATGGCAAACTTAAAAAACCTCATTTATTTATTGAAAAAGAAGCTAAACATCTTAACCAGTTAAGTCATTGTTATTACACACCCTTGAAAGGCATGATAAGGTTTTTTGTAACAATAGGAGATTTATGGGGTGAAATAAACGCAAAGTTATCCGTCATGGATAGAATACAACCTCTTGGTAGATGCTATAAGTGTAAAATTAAATTATATCGAAGGGTAGAATCTTGTGTTGTCTTATCAAAAAATAAAAAAATTTGTTGTAATTGTAAATGACCATTGACCAAATCGGAGGCGGGAGATGACCAAAGAAGAAGCGATTAAGGTGTTGGAAGATTTAAAGAACAGAATGGAAAGAAGTAATATTATAACTTTTTCCACGCTCGTTGGGGAACGAACAAGCGGACGCTAAAGAAGATGTTGAAGGAGCTGTAAGAAATTGAGAGTCGCTGATTTTATCTTCAGGTACTTGGCTGATTATGGTGTTAAGTGTGTTTTTCTTATTGTCGGCGGGGGAGCGATGTATTTAAACGATGCTTTAAAGAAATCTGGCATTAAATATATTTGCAATCACCATGAGCAGGCCTGCGCTATGGCAGCAGAGGGATATGCAAGGGTTTCAGGAAAATTAGGCGTTGTTTGCGTTACTTCTGGCCCTGGCGGAACTAATACCCTGACAGGCGTAATCAGCCAATGGCTTGATAGTGTACCTGTGCTTTATCTTTCGGGGCAAGTAAATTTTAATACAACGATTGCTTCTATGCCGCATTTAAAACTGCGGCAATTAGGCGACCAGGAAATAAATATCATTGACATAGTAAAGCCGGTAACTAAATATGCAAAGATGATTATACAACCGCAGGAAATTAAAGAAGAATTATTAAAAGCGATTGAAATAGCAACATCAGAAAGGCCAGGCCCGGTTTGGCTCGATATACCCTTGAACGTCCAAAGCGCCCTCTGCTAGTCGCAGGGCATGGTATCAGGATTGCCGAAGCGCAAGAGGGATTATTGGAAGTCCTTAAAAAAGGTTTCCCTGTGGTTACTACTTTTAATGGGTTTGACTTAGTGCCTAGCGATCATCCTTGTTTTGTCGGTAGGATTGGTACGGTGGGGACTTATGGGGGCAATTATGCTTTAAAAAATTGTGATTTACTTTTTTGCGTAGGTACAAGAAATAATATCAGGCAAATAAGTTTTAACCGTACTTCCTTTGCGCCGCAGGCGGATAAAGTAATCGTTGATATAGATATGGCAGAATTGCAAAAGCCGACAGTCAAGGGGGTCAAATTACAACGGGATGCCAAACAATTTTTAACCAGATTATTGGATTTAGATATTAAAATAGATAAAACCTGGCTGCCAAGCCTGCGGACTTATGCGGAAGAACACCCAATAGAATTAACTCCGCCATATTATTTTGTCAATAAATTGACGGCTTTGTTGCCGGAAGGCGCTATTGTGGTTTGCGGTAACGGAACTGCTTGTGTTGCCATGTTTCAAGCAGGGATAGTAAAAAAAGGGCAGCGAATATTCTGGAATTCTGGTTGCGCGGCCATGGGCTATGACCTGCCTGCGGCAATCGGGGCGCATTTTGCAAGCGGTAAAGAGATTATCTGCGTTACTGGAGACGGCTCAATTCAGATGAATATACAGGAACTTCAGACTATCAAGCATTACAAAATCCCTATTAAGATTTTTGTCTTAAATAATCAAGGTTATCGCTCTATTGAATTGACACAGACTAATTATTTTGATGGGGATTTTATCGGGTGTAATCAAGCGTCTGGTGTATCGTTTCCTGATTTGAGTAAAATAGCCTATGCGTACGGCTTTAAGTATTTTCACGTTGAAGGCAATGCTTTGGAAGAAATTTTATCTTACCCAGGACAAGTTATCTGTGAAGTTATGATAGGTAATGAGTATGTATTTAGTCCGAAATTTACGAAGTCATTATGAGCGAAGAACACGAAAAGCCAGTAAGTAAGAAAGAGATAATCCTCTGTTTAATTTGGATAGTGTGTATTGCTATCGTTTCATATTGGATAGGAGCGAAGAAATGAATTTGCTTGAATACGGGATGATTGAAGTCCTAAAGTGCCTTAAGGGTGATTACGGCGTATTTGAGATTAAAGCTGAGTTTGAGGCTGAAGGTTCGCGCATGGAAGAAATGATGCGCCTAAAAGATATTACTTCTTTTGTCGGATTGCCGATTATTTTAAAAATCGGTGGAGTGGAAGCGGTAACTGATGTTTACAATGCTTTGTCAATCGGAGTGAAAGGGATAATCGCGCCGATGGTTGAAACTCCTTTTGCCCTGTCTAAATATCTTAATATGATTAAAACAATGATTGCCGAAGATAATGCCAAGGATATTGAGTTTGCTTTTAACATGGAAACAGAAACAGCTTATTATAATTTTGATGAGATGTTAGAACTTTCCGGCATCTCACTTTTGACCGGAATTACTGTGGGCAGAGTTGATCTTGCCGGTTCTTTGTGTGTTGATAGAAATGATATAAACACAAACCAAGATATTTTTGTTATTTGTGAAGAGGTATTTAGAGACGCAAAGGCAAAAGGCTTAAAAACGGGATTAGGTGGCGCGATTTCAAAAGAGGCGCTAACTTCTATTGAATTACTTTATAGCCAGAATTTGCTTGATAAGTTTGAAACTCGTAAGGTGGTTTTTCCAGTTCGTTCTTGCAAGTATGGCGAGAAAGCAATATTGAAGGCGGTAGAGTTTGAGCTTCTGTGGCTCCAAAGTAAGCGCCGATATTATTCCCGGATAAAAGTTGAGGATGAGAAGCGGATAGAGATGTTAGAAGGGAGGTTAAAAGTTTGAGAAACTTTTGGAAGGGTAAAAGAGTGCTAATAACGGGTGATCAGGGTTTTGTCGGTTCCCATTTAGCGAAGGCACTTATCAATAAAGGCGCTGAGGTAACAGGTTTTGATATTAAGGTCAACGATATGGATGTAAGCAATTATGACCTTGTAGAAAAGACAATTCGGGAAAAAAAGATACAGGTTGTTTATCATCTGGCGGCAGAGGCAATCGTAGAGAGGGCTGGAAGAATGCCGTTACAAGCCTTTCTGGCCAATATTTTAGGAACTTGGAATATTATTGAACTTTGCCGCACTACCAAGGGCATTAAAAGCGTTATTTTTGCTTCAAGCGATAAGGCTTACGGCGAGCATAAAATACTGCCCTATAAAGAAAATTACCCCTTATTAACTAAATATCCTTATGAGGTTTCTAAGAGTTGTGCGGATTTATTAGCGCAATCATATTTTTTTAGTTACAGATTGCCAATTGTGATTACCCGGTGCGGTAATATTTACGGTTGCGGTGATCCGAACACGAATCGCTTATTACCTAATGCTATCCGTTGTTTATTAAATTGTAAAGAGTTGCTAGTACGTGGCTCCGGTAAATTTGTCAGGGATTTTATCTATATTGACGATATAGTTGACGCTTATATCAGGATAGGGGAATTGTTTAAAAGACGAAAGTTGGCCGGACAAGTCTTTAACTTGGGTAACAATCAGCCAATAAGCATACTTGATTTTGTTAAAACCATAAATGAGGTCGTACGGGGGGGGTTAAGATATAGATTAATTGACGGTGGCTTTGGCGAGATTCAAAAGCAGTATCTTGATTCCAGTAAAGCATATAAGTTATTAGGTTGGAAGCCGAAATGGAGCTTAAAAGAAGGGCTTATTTTTACCT
>Ga0315293_10000379_pt1 | contig 40760 bp, 23 predicted proteins | sample YL17G13_20_MG_FD_203071 | JGI IMG/M metagenome (GOLD analysis project Ga0315293, IMG submission 203071) | Sediment microbial communities from Yellowstone Lake, YNP, Wyoming, USA - YL17G13_20 | ecosystem: Environmental > Aquatic > Freshwater > Lake > Sediment | place: USA: Wyoming | collected... | reverse complement strand
TGGTCAGGGGATGGAAAACATATACCAAGGAAGTCGTTTTAGAATGCGTACTCCCTTGAGACCCACTTCAAATCCATTAAAAAAAATTACCAGAGCAGGTGTTCGCGGTGGAGCAAAACTTGGTGGTGCGATTAGAAAATTAGGTTTACCAGGTTTAATTCTTGGTGGAGCAGTTGCAATGTTAAGTGTTGGTCTCATGCGTGGTGCTATGTCACAAGGTAGAGATATAATATATCAAAGATATATGCAAGATCAAATGAGGTCCAGAGGAGTGTTAAACAATAGTAGAGTTGGTAGAATGTCAGGAACAAGTCAAATGATAGACTATGGAAGTACTCAAGGTTTATCAAATGCTCTAAGTAGAACGAGACATGGATATAGATAATGGCTTTTAATCAGTACGATCCTTATGCATCACAAAGTCCTTCTATTGGTTCTTTAACCAAAGATATGGCAATGTCAGTTATTGATCCTCGATTCTATTTAGGTTCTTATTTATGGAACCCAACAGCATATAGTACCACAAAAGGATTATGGACACCTTTTACCGGAAAAGGTTTTAAAGAAGGTTGGTCTACAATGACCAATGGTGCTCGAACCAAATCCATGGGACAAATATTTAGTGGTATTAAAAAAATGGCTTTTTCTCCTGGTCGAATTGGTGGTGGAGTTATAAATGATTCTCGAATAATTAAAACACAAACTGATGTTCTTGCTGGTGTTTTTCGTGAAAAAATTGGTAATATTAATATGCGTCATGCAAAAGGACATTCTCTTGGCGCTATTAAGCACACAAATCATCTTAGTCGAATAAGTAATGAAACAGCACAATCTTATGTAAAATATATAAATGCTAATCCTGGAAGTGCAACTACCGAAGGAGTAGAAGCATTTATCAAAGAGAATGTTTTTAGACGTAATAAAATGTTTGGTACATTAAAAATGAATACAGAAGAAATAAAAAGAATCAAATCTGCGACTGGAAAACTTCAAACTATTGGTGCAGGAAAAGTAGGTCAAATTGGAGCAAAGCAAGTTATAGGAACATCTGTGAAGTGGGCTATGCGTGGTGGTAAAATATTATCTGGTGTTGGTTTAGCCATGGTTCTTGGTGAAGTAGCATTAGCCATTGGTACCCCTATAGGAAAAGCAGCAATGGCTGGAATAGATAGTACTCTAACAAATTTTACAAATCGATTTAATTATAATATGGGTGGTAAGTTAGCATTATCTTATCTTGGTCGTGGAGCAGCAACTGAAAGACAAAGAGCCTTAGAAGCAATGCAAATGAGTCAAATTACAGGTAGATCAGCATTTGGACAGGAAGCAAGATATCTATAATGGATCCTAAACTTCTTAATATATTTTCTAATCCAATACAATGGTGTGAAACTTTTTTACGCGACCCAAATAATTCTGAAAATAATCTTGTTTTAAAATCATATCAAAAAGAAATATTGGGTGTAACAAATCTATATAGAGGAATTGTTTTACGTTGGGGAAGAAGATTAGGAAAAAGCTTGACATTATGCGCAGAAACACTTTGGCAAGGTGCGGCTAAACCTTACGTGTCAATGATTAATGGTGAAACAACAAAACCAAAACCAATTAAAGTTTTAATAGCAACACCTTTCGAGACTCAAATTAAATTAATTTGGAATATGTATCTTTCTCTTATTAGTGATTCACCTCTACTTAAAGAATTATTAGAAAAAATTAGAACAAGTGATGAACACTTAATTAAATTTACTAATGGCTCAACAATAACTGGTTACACCATTGGTATTAGTTCAAGTAATAAAGGAACTTCTTTAAGAGGACTTGACGCTGATGTTCTTTTTATAGATGAAATGGATGCGATTCCTAAAGAAATTATAGAAGAGGTAATATTTCCAATTTATACAGGTCATTCTGATTCTCTTTTAAGAGTTAGTTCTACACCTGCTGGTGGGAAGACACTTTTTTATAAGTGGTGCCAAGAAGCAAAAGATATGGGTTGGTTTCACTCTCATTATCCTTCATGGCATAAAGATAATGATAGATGGTTATCAATTGAACAAGCAAAAAGTCAAGGTAAACCAATTCATGCTAGTACTGAATTCCAAGCGAAGATGAGTACTACTGAATCAGTATTCCAGAGAGAGTATGGAGCAGAATTTGGAGAAACTGAAAATGGTGTTTATAAAACAACATTTATAGAAAACAGTTTAGTACACTACGGTCCACATATTAATATAGAAGACTCTGATCTTTTTGATCCTGGTTGGCAGCAAACTCCAGGTAATATTTATATCATGGGTGTTGATTGGAATAGTTTTAGAAATGGTGGACAAGTTTGTATTGTTGAGTTATGTCGAGAACCAACAGTAGTTAGTTTTTATAATGAATACACTAATAGAGAAAATATAGTAGATTTTACAGGTAAGTTTAGATTATTTTATCGAAGAGGAATTAAGTCTAAACATTCTACTCAAAGAGATACTCGGGAAGAAATAGTCCGGTGGTTAAGCAAACATACTATACATTTTTTATATGTTGACTATGGTGCCGGAGACACAAACATAGAAGAACTAAGTTTATATGGTCAACAAAATCCTAACTTGAAAATTCCGGAAAAACTGCGAGTTGTAGACTTAGGTGCTGTTGTTGAACATTGGGATCCAATTACAAGAGAAAAAGTTAAGAAAAGAAATAAATCTTTAATGATTGCTTATTCATCTTTATGTTTAGAAAAAGATGTTTTAGTACTTCCAATTGAAGAAGACACAGATACACGTTTAGTCGGTCAGATGCGAAATTATAAAGTTAAAAATATGACTAGTAGAGGTGAATTTTCTTATGTTGGTGACGATCATATTCTTGATGCTTTTAACTTAGCACTATATGGATATTGTAGAGAATTCTCAGATCTGCTTACTAATAAACAAATTTTTAATATTATACATTTTGATGATCCACGTTTAAATGATTTTCAGCAAAGACAAACAATAATTGAAAGTCCAGAATTCACTAATAAAACTAATAGATATCAAGATCCTGAAAATGTTCCAAAATTCAGTATGATGCCAATGAGAACTAATTTACCCCGTATTGGTAATAGGAGTAAAACTTTAGGTTTTAGTAGAGGATCAATTTAATGGCTAATATTCCTAAGTTAGAAGATTTTTTAAATAAGGAAATTCCACCAGAGATTTTTAAACAATTAGAAATTCTTGGTCGAGTACAATTTCCTTTAAAACAAACTCATCCTTCTGCAGTTTCAAGTTCAGCACAAGTTGTTCCACAAGAAGAAAAAGATGAAGAAGAAAGTATTGATGATTTAATTAATCATGTTAAATCTATGGAAGACCTTACTGAACAACTTGAAGATATGATTGATGAATTAACCAAAGACATGAATATTTCTCCAGCAAATGATTCGATTGGTGCGGCAGCATCAAGACTTAATCCTGATGGTTCTTCTAATATTACTAAAGATACTTTGAATAGAGCTTTAGCTGTCATGGATCATCTTCCACATATGGTTGGCTTAGGTGATCCAATTTTAGGTGCTTTAACAGGTGATGCTAACGTTAATGGTCCTTGGATAAAATGTAATCAAATTACTCAGGCTCTTTCTGATACTTTTAGTGCTGCTGCAAAAAAAGACTATGACCCAAATACACCAATCCCTTCACAGGCCAATCAAACAGCAGAAGAATATAATAAAAAACAACAAAACATGTTAATAGAATTACTTAATATGTTATGGTGGAATATGATATGGGCTAAATATCTCATTGATCCAGTATTAATAAATCCATTAAAAATGTTAGTTTCACCAATAGATGCTATTATATTAATTTTTCAATTCACATCACCATCAACTGAAAACATAGAAAAAAAAGGACCACTTACAAAGTTTGTTAAAAAACTTAGAATATTTTTACTCTGTATTCCTAAAATAGTTTATTCAAATTATCAATCACCACCAGATGTAGATTGTACAAAAATTCTTGTGGATTGCAGTAAAACTAATTCTATGGTAGGTGATAAGCTAAATCCTGAACCTAATGATGCTCAAAAAGTAAAAGCAACATTTGATAAAGTTTTTAAAGAAAGTGATACAGCTGATAATATATGTATACCAATTAAAGATTGGACACAAAATCTTAAAAATTTTAATCCCGATTCTCTTGGAATTCCACCAGAATGTGCTCAAGCAGCAATTACTGTTTTAGATGCTGTTTTAGCAGATGTGTTAACTCCAGATCAATCTGTACCAAAAGATTATGGTGGATCCAAATCTCTTGGTGTAATACTCCAAGAAAATATAGGAAGTTTTTAGTATGCATGTTCAAAAAAATGGTTATGTGGCTGGGGCAGCTTTGTTAATTCCCTTCGCTCGGCAACTTAGAGATCATGTTGAGTATGAGAAGTTCTTATGTCGAGTTCTTGTTGATAATGAAATAACAAAAGAATTTGAGAAAAAAACTGAAGGATTACCAAATAAACTTTTTGCTTTTAGATATAATAATATTAATTCAAAAAAACTAACAGCCTCAGAGAAAAATAATGAATCTCAATAATCAAAATGCTAATAGTACCCAAAGTATCGCTGAACCACTCAATGATCTTTTGGATAAAATTTCTTCTCCTTCATTTTCAAATCTGGTTCGAAATTATGGAACTCGAAAAGAACTTTTATTTAAATTAGTTAATGATATTGATCGTCCAATTTTAAAAGGACTTGTAGATGATGCTCTTACAGTTTTAAGTAATTGGTTTGAAGACCCAGAAGTAGTTTGCTGTTTAATCCAAGGTTTATGGGCAATATATGCTAAATCAATTAAAGAAGGTGACTTTAAAATTGGTTTAAATGAAACTGAATGGGCAAAGTGGATTGACTTACTTATTAGTTTTGTTGATCTTATAATTGTATTTCTAACTAATGATATTAAAAAATTTGTATTTTTTATTCCAGATATTTTCAAAGAATTAATGAATGGTGTCATGGGTGCTATATTATTAGTTCTACAAGAAGTTCTTTTTACTTTAAGTGATTCTTTAATTAACGGATTAATTTCTACTATTGATAAAGCTGGTACCCGAGACACAGATTCAATATGGGCTAAGTGTTTACCATTAAATGATTTACTACGAATTCTAAAAAAATATTTTAGTGATTATGGATTATTTGCTGATCTTTTTGCGAAGATAAAAGGTTTCATAAGTGGTAAAGTTTCGGGTTTTAGTGCTAATAAAAAGTTTAATCTACCATTACAAGCACATGACTTAGAATTTTTATATTGGTTTAGAAATCTTTTAATTAAAATTAAACAGGCTGCAATAAGTTTCGATCTTTGTGTTAGTTATGAATATAAAGTTGGAGATGGAAACTCAATTACTGATCCAGCCTCAACAAATCAACTCGGTCCACTTTCTACCTTAATAACAGATCCTGGTAAAAGTTTAACAGCTGCACAAGGATTAGATGGATTAGCATATACATCAGATCGTAGTATACTAATAGATAGAAATAAATGGAAAGAAGGAAGAATTCCACTTTTATCTAACTCCTCTATTAGAAACTTCTTACATGATTATATGGGATATCCTTACGATAAAGTAGATATGATTATAACTGGTAGTTTTCCTTCAGATAATATTACTGGTACAAACATTAATTCGGATCGATTTTCAAATCTTAATGCTGATTGTCCAAATACTCCAGATCCCAACTCTATTATAAAATGGGCAATGGGACTTCGAGATAGGAAAAAATAATGGGAATAAGTTCAAGAATTAAAAAAACTTTGCAGAATTGGTTAAAAGAAGAATCTAATCAGGATCTTTTAATCGATGGAACATTAAAAGATAAAAAAGAAGTTAATGATCCAACATCAAAGTTTGTTAATATTCGTTATACTAATTCTATTGCAAAAAGATACTCAGAACACCAATTTAAAAATACTATATTTTATCCATCTGAATACGATCTTAAAATGATTGCTAATGCAGTCATGATAGATGGAATACTACAAAGAACTGTTAATGTTTATGTTGAACAAATTCTTAAGAATGGTTATGAACTTACTTCTAAAAAACCACCAATTCAAGATCATGTTAATAAACGAATTAATGAAATTCAAAATTTAACAGGCATCACATATTTAGAAACTATTTCACAAGTATCTCGACAGTTAGTCACATATGGTAATGCTTATCTTATTAAAGTACGAAGTTATGAAAAATCTCAATTTGGTAATAAATATGATTGGCATGGTAAAACTTTAGATCCAATTGTTGGTCTTTTCTTAGCTGATGCATCAACTGTTAAAATAGGTCTTAATAAAAATGATGAAGTAACTTATTTTTTACAAAACATTAATGGTAAACTTCAAGATTGGCCAGCATCAGATGTTATTCATTTTACCTATAATAAAATTCCAGGAACAATTACTGGCCGCTCAAATATAATTAGTGTATTAGATGATGTTAGAGCATTACGAAAATTAGAAGAAGAATTAGAGATTTTAGGATTTCAGTATGCTATTCCTCTTTATCTTTATAAAGTTGGTACAAAAGAAATACCCGCCGCCATTGGTGAAATCAATAATGTTAAAAGTACGATAGATAATATGCCATCTTATGGTATGTTAGTTGTGCCGGGTCATCATACTGTAGAAGTTCCAACAAATAATAATTCACCTTTAGATTTAATTAGTTATGTTAATCATTTTAAACAAAGAGTTCTTGGTGGACTTGGTGTATCTCCAATTGCTATTGGTGAAAGTAACTCAAGTAATAGAAACACAAGTGAAATTCTTGATCTTTCAATGCAAGCAATTACTGTTTCATATCAACAGATTATTAAAGCCCGTTTTGAAATGGAACTTATTCAAGAACTTTTACTTGATGGTGGATTTAATAAAATTGATGATAAACTTGAATTAAACTTTCCTGAAATTGACCTTGAAAATCAGATTAAAAAAGAAACACACATTATTGCTAAATTTCAAAATAATCTTATTACTCGATCTGAAGCAAGAAATGAAATGGATTATACTGTTAAATTAGATAATAATGATACCTTTTTAAATATAGTAGAAATACCTTTAATAGAAGCCAAGGGATCAGTTGCTTCTGAAGTTGCTAAGAAAAAATCTATTTCAAATAAAAATCAACCAGCAAATCAACATGGTAAATTAAATGCTAAACCCAAAATAGCAAAAGATGAAATTAATAAAGTTGTAAAAATTAATAATAAACTTATTGATGAGATGATTGATGTCACTCAGGAATCTTCTAATATAAATATTGATGTTTATTCTCAAAAACTTTTAATTGTTTTAAACGATCATATTAAAAAACAAATTAATGAGAATATGAAACAATATATTGAATATTTTAATCTTAATATAAATATAGAGAGTGATTCTATAATTTGTGATTATACTGATCACATTCAAATTATATTAAAAGATAAACTTAAAAGATATCTACCTAAGATTAATAATCAAATAAAGTTTAATAGATTTGTATCATCCATTAATGATTTTATTTTTAACCAAGAAAATAAAATTAATAATCTATCTAAGATATTACTTTATAAGGCTCTTGGATATTCGACTATACTAATCAGTAGTGAAGATTGTTTAATACATTCTTCTAAAAATTTAGATGTTAATAATATCACTATAAAAGATATTCCATCTTATTCAACTGACTGTAATTGCACCGTAGATGAAGAAGGACTTTATGAATTCAAAATATTTGCCTGATTCAATAAAAATTAAAATTCGAGCCGCACACTTAAATTACGTTAATCATAATAACGTGTTATATACGGTGAATGCTGCAAGTAATGGTGGATATTCTTGGATAACTCCTTATAAAAAACCAAATCTTGTTCAACATGATAATAAACGAGATCCAGTTGGAAGAATTTTAAATTTTGAAGTCACAAAAATCCAGAGTGATTCAAAAGAACCAGCCGACTTCGTTAGACTTGAATCTAAGATAACTGATAAAGATGCTATAGATAAAATTCTTGATGGTAGATATTTTAGTGTTTCTGTTGGTTCAAGAACTACAAAAGTAATGTGTAGTGAATGTAATCAAATTTTGAATGATGAAGGTTTATGCGCCCATAAAAAAGGTGAATTAAATTCGGTCGGAAAACCAATTTATTGGATAATCGATCAAATTACATATACAGAATGCTCCTTCGTGAATGATCCTGCAGATGAGTATGCCAGAATTGAAGAAGTTGATTTTGGTAATGGTTGGGTAAACTATAATACTTTTCTGGATCAACGTGAAGAGTTTCTAAATAATTTTATTAAATTGGAGGATTCGATGACAGATGCCAAGTTATCCAGTGCTCAAAGAAATAATCTACCTGATTCATCTTTCTGTTACGTTGTAACACAGGATGGAAAAAAGATTAGAAAATTTCCAGCACATGATGCGGCACACGTACTTAATGGTCTCGCACGACTTCCTCAGGCTAAACTTTCTGATGCTGTTAAAGCTAAGATTTTAGCTTGTTTAAAAAGAAGAGCGAAGAAATATGATATTAAAGTTACGAGTGATGCAAATGAAGATTTAAATCTTGATCTTACTCTGGGTTATACTGAAGATGATATGAAAGTAATGAATACTTTTTTCCAAGAAAATCCAGACTTTGATGAACTTTCTGATGCAACTCCAGTTACATCAAAAGAGCCAGAACCAAAAGAAATTTCTTCTATGAAGAAGGATGAACTTATTAGTTTTGTTGATACTCTTCAAAAGAAACATCAAGATGAATTAAAGATTCGAGATGAAAAAATTAAGACTCTCGAAACACAAATAGTAGAAAAAGATGCTATACTAATTGAGAGAGAGAATGAAGTTAATAAATTTATTGATGAAAATTCTCTTCTTGATGCAAAAATTAAGTCAATCGTAATTGGAAATCTGATTGATCTTGTTCTTACGAAAAATCAGAAAGAAAAAAGAGAAGACTTAATTCAGAAGTATACTAATAGAACAGTAGAAAGTTTAATTGATTCTTTAAATGATCAACGGATGTCTTTAGTAGTAGAAGATAAAAGTACAAAATCCCCGATTGTGCCTAATCCAGTCGCTTCATCTGTAACAGATAATGAAGAAGTTAAACTAAATAATACTGATAATAATAATAAAGCAAACGATGAGTTTGCTATATTCAGCAAAGAAAGAATCACGGAGGTTGAATAATGGCTATAAGTAATTTTGGACTTCCGTTCGACCGGCACGCTTCTCCTAAATACGATACCAGAACAGCACCGAGTAAGTATACTCAGTCTGCTATTCGGTCTTGGCGTTTTGAGCAGAGTGAAGGAATAAGACCAGCTGAGTATTTTGCGGTACATAAGTATCTTCCAGTGGCAATGATGGACATAACCACAGAGGATTGGGTAGTTATTCCTAAGGGCAGAATCGTCGGTAGTATATCTACTGAAGATAGCTCTATCATAGCTTATCCTTCTTCAAGTGGCACTATTTACACTGGTCACTCGGCAACAGAACTCGGTGCAGCCGCGATGAGCGCTTACATTGATAACTCGTTGTATGGGTATGATGACTTTATCGTAGGTGCTCTGGTCCCAGCGAACGGTGGAAACATTTGTAGTGGTTTCTATTCAGCAGATGACGTTACTGCTGCAACAATTAAATCAACTGGCGCTATTGCTGCTGCAGGCGACGCAATAAATATTGCTGCGAATGCACCAATTGGTGTTGCATTCCATGATATCTATCAGGATATTCGTGGTAAGTACTTGAATTATCGAGCACATGCAGATGGTCAGGCAATCCTGACTGACTGGTATGTTGAGGTTCCTTATGTAAAAGTTAGTGATACTGGTAGTTATTCTGGGGTTAATCCTCAGTATGCTAATACTTATGCTAATCAGGTTACATGGAGAAACGTTAATAAGACATATACATATTTATCAATAGACGTGAATAACAGTGATGTTTTCCGTACTGGTGTATTTGTTGAACCTGACTTGATCGGTAACTATAAAATTCAAGGTGGAGCCAGCTCACTATCACAGAGTAAAACTGTTCAGACTGTTGGTAAAATCCTTGCAATTGATAATAGATTTCCCAAGGGCGGACTTGAAGATGTTCAGACCTATCCTCGTTCCGGTATGCCTGGAACGCAGACTGCTGGTCTGCCAAAATTCTTGTACGACTTTGTATACCAGTGTATTTACATTGGTACTGGTACCGCTCCTACTATTGAAGGTGTCTATGACGCCGTCAGAGGTGGATCATTCGGACTAGCTAGAATACAGCTACTCGTTTCATAAGGAGAAACAAAAATGGCTTATAAAACTATAAGAGATGAAGTAGCGTGCGAATCCTTTAAAACAAAGGAAGATCGTACGAAATTCTACAATGTCTATGATGCCTTCCAAAACCGTGGTAGGATTATGGATGCTGAAGGTAATGTGCAGAAGTTTGAACTTCGTGACTTAGTTACGAAGGAAGACCTTATGCGTTTTGTTCCTCAGACAGTAGAAACCGTTGTTAGAGAAGCAATTGAACCCAATCTTTTTATTGTAGATCGTCTTTTTCAGACAATCACAATCGAAAGAGGTTCGAGAGTTCAGATCGGTGCACTTGGTCAGCTTGAGGCTGGAAAAGTCGGTGCCGGTGGTGAATATCCAGAGCGAACTTTGGATGTAAGTGATGTTGGTGACATGGTTGCCATCACAACCGATAAGTATGGTCTTAAGATTTCCCTTATGGAAGATGTTCTTAAAGATAATGCTTGGGATGTTGTGAATATTTGGCTTCGTGCTGCCGGTAAAGCACTTGCTCGTCATAAAGAACGTCTTGCTGCAAAACTTATTAGCGAACACGGATATGATGTTTTCGATAACGTCAATCCTACTAATTCTTATGCTGGTGCAACAACTGGCCGAGATATTACTGGTGCCGCTAATGGTTCTATGACAGCTAATGATGTTTTTGAACTTTATGCTTATCTATTATATCGTGGTTTTAGTCCCGATGTAATGCTTATGCATCCTCTTGCTTGGAAGACCTTTATGTGTGATACTGAAATGCGCGAAGTAGTACTAGCTGGTAATACTATCACTAGTGTTAGACGTGCTAATGGTGGACCCGCAACAGCTTGGTCTACCGGTCACTCAGGTCTTGGACTTAGATTCGCTGGTACTGGAAATGCTACAACCTCAGGTAATACTACCAAAGGTGCATCAGCATGGACCCAGACCTTGAATCCTCTTGGTGCCAGTTTTAATATTGGTCCCAAATATCTTCCTGCTCCAATCGAAGTTATTGTAACTCAGTATGTACCATTTAATTATGGTTCATTCGGTTACGAAAGAATCGATACTGGTGCTACTACTAATGTAGTCATGGTTGATTCCAGTGTTTGTGGTGTAATGGGGCAGTCTATGCCAGTTACCACAGATCAGTGGACTGATCCTGAGAGAGATATAGAAAATATTAAGATGAGAGAAGCTTATGGTTTTGCTCCTCTTGAACAGGGTAAAGCGATTGCAATTGCTCGTAATATAGCTATTGCTCGTAATTATAACTTTGATAACGTTAATCAGGTTATCCTTGGTACAATACCAGCAAATAGTGGCATACTCTAATCTTAATTGATTAGTCGATTAAAGGGGTGAATGAAAATTCACCCCTTTTTTATATTTGGAAGTATACTAAAGGTGTAACTGAATAAACATTTCAAAGGAGTACTAATGAGTGAAAAAGTTAAATTACCAAAATACTTACAATTAAATCGTGGTGCTATGTGGTTTGATGTAGATGGACCTAATGCTTCTGGTATAAGATTATTTTCTATTCAAACAGCTTTTATTGGGCGCGGTAAAATTAAATCAGAAAATGGAATAGATATAATCCCACCAATTCCAGAAGATAAGTTTAAAAATAAAAATGAAATTGATTATGGTTATGTGAATAAAGAATTAACTTGGTATTTTGATACTACAACTATACCTCCAAATAAATTAGAGAATATTTTAAATGCTTTTAGAAATGGTATTCTTGTTAAAGCTGACCCAACCATTGCACCTAAAAAAACAAAGATTAAAGAAATAAAAAAGAATTTTAATATAAATGAACAAGGTGATCAGTTATTTAATGGTAAGAATAAAGAAATGTATAAAATGCTGATGAGTACACAAACAAAAGCAATGATGGAATTTATTAAGAATTGTGAAATTACTCCTAAAAATAGGATTAATCTGATTGATCTGTGTGATTACGAAATGAAAGGTTTTAATCCTGTTTCGAGACCAAGACTTGAAATTTTAGATTTAATAAGAAATAAAATTAAAAAGTTTGGTAATGGAATTACACCATTAAGAAAGAATGAATTAAAATGAGTGTACAAGTTATAGATCATTATCCTTCAATTAATCAGGATGAAATACCAAGAAATGTTACTATTTGGGTTAAATTTAATAAAACTATAGTTCCTCAAAGTGTAACATATAATCATTTATCGGTTAATCATAATTCATCATTTACTACAGTTCCTGGTGAATGGTTAACCGTTTATAATATTTATGGTGTACCTGATAGAATTACATTCACACCAACTACTAATTTAGTAGCCAATGATAAATATAAAGTTTTTATTTATGGTGCACCTAATAGTGTAATCAGTACTAATAACGAACAATTAGATACAACGTATTCATTTCTTTTTACTACTGGCGCTTATACAGTAGAAAATGGATCAGGTCTTTTAGATTCCGGTGTAATACCAGTTACTACTGATATTCCTGAAGGAGAAGTTCTTGATGTACCTTCTGGTTATCAGACAACTTATAGTGTTTATAGTACTGAACCTCAAAACCAAGAACCAAATCATTCTTTAACTTTATCATCTATTAATATCCAAATGACTGGTCTTCCTTGTGTAAACACTTCTGATTTTATTACAATCAATGAATCAGAGGTTCTTTATTAACCTATCCTAAAAGATAGGAGGAAGAAAAATGGATTTTACTGTTGAATTGGATAATAATACAATCTCTATAATTCCGTCTGGTGATCTTACTTATAATACAGTTTATCAAATAACTATAGATGCTAATGCTTCAGGTTATTTAATCCCAACTGATGAATGGCAAACTTTAAGTACAGATTATACTTTTTGGTTCACTTCTCAATATTGTCCATTATTTACTACTATAGGTCGCATTAAAATTGAGGCTGGCAATTATGCTGAGTCCTTAATTGATGATACAATTTATAGAATGATTCATAAAAACTCATTAGATGCAATAGATATATATAATACCAGTACCAATAATACTTATAGTTATGAACAATATGGTTGTACATGGGATATAGTTCCATATTTACTCAGACGTTATGTAGAATGTAAAACTGCTTTTGATATAATCTCTTTGGTTGATATGGTTTCCAATAGTTCTGGAGGAGATCAACTTAAAAGATTAGGTGACCTAACAATTAAATATGGTGCTGGTGGTAATGCACCAACTCCAGATGGTGATCGAAAAAAACAACTTTATGATTGTTGGAATGAATTTCTTAATTCTATAAAAGGAATTCAGTCTGCTGTACGTGGTTACTACGATACGTCAAAAGGGTACCCACATACTACCCGTTCTTATAGAATTAATAGAGTGATTAAACCAGAGTGGGCTACAGCAAGACCTTTTACTACTCCTGGTGATAACTGGTGGAGAAGAATATAATGGCATCTCCAATTATTTTCGCAAACCAAAATAATACAACTAATACAGATACATGGATTAATAATTCAATTTATCGTGGGATGGGTTCTTCTGAAGGTATTGATCTACGACTTGAAGTAAGAGCAATTTTATATGGTGATTCAATTAAAACACCAAAAGGTCATTGGATAGCATATAGAAATTATTCAAATAAAGAATCTGATAGTTGGAGTTCAATTACTAAAGAAGGTGTAGAAGGTCCCGCTTATGAATATACTGATATTGCTCTTCGTACAAGAAGAGTTCCAGTTGCTAAAGCACGGGAACAACTTCACGTTCTAAAATCAGGTTTAGATATTGGTGATAGTTTTGTTTATTATTTTGATTATACAGTAATACCTAAATTAGGAGATGATATTTTTGAATTAAGTTTAGTAGATCATTCACCTAAATCTATTAATATTAATAATTATAAGTATATTGAAAAATATAAAATTCAAAGAAAACATCCATATAGATTAGATAATGGTAATATACAATATTGGTTAGTTGTAGCACAATATGATGAAATCAGTTATTAATGTTAAATCCAATTTTAAAAATTAAACAAGATGCACCTGACTTTTCTTTTATAATTATTAATAAAGAAAATAATGAGAATCCTATTGATCTTCTTCGTTGGGATAGCGCATCACAAAAATTAAGATCCGTTGGAACAGTTCATACTCTATTACAAATGCATGAATTAATGTCTAAATCATTAGAGATGATTTGTGGTAAACCAGATGATGAACATCCAGAAGCAATTTATCTTAGTCCTGATTTTCCAGAATTTCTTTTACCAAAAACAGATCCGGCTTACAAAGCGTCACCATCTGTTAGAAAAAAAATAATAACTTGGGGTAATGTTCGAAAAGAACCAGGAACTGTTAGTGGAAAACCTTTTACTGGAACTCAAGAAGTTAAACCAAGATTTAGAGAATATATCGCTATTTTCGGGGATAGTGCTAAACGTTGGATTATAAGTACAGCAGATTCTTCAGTTGCAGCAGAGAACAAATTATTGGGTTTAATTAGAACTAAAGCCCAGTGTTTTGATAACTATGTTCAATATAATATCTGGGCTCGGTCCAACTATGAAGTAGAAGAACTTACTGAGTGGTTTGAAGAATATATGGATAATTACATAGGGATGTTTAGAGAAGCGGGAATTAATCAACTTCTTTTTAACAGACAAATTAGAGATGATACCGTTGTTCAAATGCGAAATGGGTATCACGTAAGATCTGTCCTATACTATGTAAGAACTGAAAGGGTTAAAATTAATAAAATAACCCCTATTTCACGCATTAATTTAGATATTGTTGTGTCTAAAATCATAGATTCTACTAATACTTTAGACCAGCAAATTTACGACTCCGCTATCTATGAAGAAATTGTAGATAGATGGGTTACTAGAAATAAATTGGAGGAAATCTAATGGCTAGAGAACGAACTATTCCATCTCCTTCAACATTCATTCAAGACTTTGGTCTGAATGTTAATCCTCCTCCTGCTGTTCGGAATAAAAGGGTTGTAATTATAGGTACATCAGAAGATGGGCCTATGTATGAGCCGATTTTAATCGATAAACCCGAAGATGCTGAATATGTTTGGGGAAGACTTAATATTGGAGATCTTGTCCGGGGAATTTATGAGTGTTGGGACGTTCAAACGGGATATCCTACTGTTGTAGGTGTACGAATTGGAAATGGAATCCAGGCTGCTTTAGAACTTGTCGAGAGTTCAGGTTCGGATGTTCATGCTGCACAAGCAACAGCAACAACCGCAATGAAATTGGAAGCTAAGTATCCGGGTCAAATATATAATCAAGTTACAATTGGAAATAACGATAATAAAGAAGTAGCAATATCAAATCCTAAAACGGGTTTAATAACAACTTTTTCAGTTGATACTGAACATCCAAACAATCCCAATGTTGATGTTCATAATGTTGCTGAACTTGTTGATGCTATTAATTTTGATAGAAATCTTAGTTCTGTAATTACTGCTTCTTATACACCTCTTGAGGCCGATTATGAAGTAGCAATCAGTGGAGCCAGTGATGGTGTAATTAAAAATGATTCTACAGTTGTCGAAGTATCTCTTAGAGATATTAATCCTTACATAACAACTAATGGTTTCATGATTAGTTCTCCAGTCGGATCCAGTTTAACTGCATGTAATAATATTATTGAACTTACTACTGTTGAATCTGTTAGTATCTCTGAATGGGAATTAATGGAATGTCAAAGTAAGTCAGTTAATAAATTTACTTTATTTCCACTTGATGGAAAAGGTACTGCTGAATGGGATGCAATTCAAGCTCTTAAAGATTATGACTTAGATAATAAATGGATGGGTGATCCTCTTGGAACACTTGTTTCAGAATTTGTTTATAGTCTTAGTAAAGAACTTGTTAATGATTTACCAACATCATCTGGTGGATATTGGACAGGTGGATCACCAACTAATACATTTAGAATGGATGTTCCAATTTGTCCTGATGATTCGGAAGAGACTAATGGAAATTCATACACATCAACATATGTTCAATCTAAACTTGATCCAAGTGAAACATATGCTAACTATTCTGGTAATTGGACTAATGCCACATGCCAGGGTATCGATACTAAACTAATCGATGATGTTGCTACAAGACCATCTGGATTAATTAAAGTTTATGTTTCAGATGATGCTGATATTAATGGTTTCTGGCAAGAATTACCTTACGACTATAACTCAGGAGTTTATCTCTCAAGTTATACTGCTCGTTCAGGTGATACTGCTGGTTATGCAACATTTAGTATTGGTGCATCTGCAAGTAATAATTCTACAATGAGGTCACTTGTTGATGTTGATGGTGTAATAACTGCAAGTAAGTTTATTCGTGTTACAATGAATACTGTAAAAGGATTTCTTGGAGAAGTAGAGTCTTTACCACAACTTGAAGATGTTGATTCAAGAGTATTAAGTACATATTTTGTCCGGGGACAAGAAGTTGTATTTAATAAATCTCCTGAGTTTAATATTACTTTAAATTATGGAACAAGAATTACTTATGAGCCAGGTTCAAATGTATCATTATCAGATCAATCTAAGGGTTATGTTAAATTTACAAATCCTGATCTGTTACCGGGTCCTTCTGGTGGCGCACTAAGCCAAACCAAAACATCTTATTTAAGATTTAAGTATACTTATATGCCTAATTGGCCAGCTATAACAAGCTCAGCTAAAAATCTTAATGGTGGAACAAATGGTATCGATCTTAGTAATAAGCTTCGTTACGATGAATACACCAAGGCATATGAAAAACTTAGAAATTATTCAGCTGATCTTTGGGTTCCAATGGGTGCATTTATTGATGCTACTTCAGAACAATATAATGCAGTAACAGGTTTAAAAGAAACTATTAATGTTGGGTTTCATATTCAACTTGAAGATTTCTTAGAAGATCTTTCTATTAATTCTATTCAACCACATGCTATTCTTGGTGTAACACCGATGACTGATACTAAACAGACATCGAAGGATGAATGGGTTAAGAAATTAACAGTAACAAATAATACTGATCCTACTAGAGCAGCTAATGTTATGGCTCTAATACAGAATAAGTTTATGTCTGTTACTGCTTTTGAACCAATTTTTCTTAATATTGGTAGAGGCAAACCATATAGTGCGTCAGGACAAGCAGTTTATGCTGGTTTCTTGGCTTCGATACCTTATGCAATGTCACCAACTAATAAAGAAATTCCTGGTCTTCAAGTTCTACGTTATGATCTCGCTGTTAGGCAGTTTGAAGCTCTTAATAGCATGAGATATGTAACTATGAAAGAAAGAAGTAGCCGAACCCCAGTTATTGTAGAAGACGTTACAGCTGCACCTTATGGTTCAGATTTTGTTAACTGGTCTACATTTAGTATTACAGCAGAAGCCTCAAACAGAGTCCGAGCTGTAGCAGAGACATTTATTGGTAAACCCAATAGTGTTGAAGTTAGAAATGCAATGGATCAGTTAATAGCCAATGCTCTTTTAAGTATGAGTGGATTACAAGCATCTACTCACACAATCACTTCAACTCCTAACCAACAGGTACTTGGAATAATTGAAGTTGATCTTATTCTTGTCCCGGTGTTCACAATCAAAAAGATTAGAACAACTGTTAAACTTCGCAAGAGTTTACCCACCGCGACTTAATGTTATGAGGGGAGGGAGTTACTTCCTCCCCTCTAATATAATTTCATTCGGAGGTTAATTTAATGCCTAATGCAAATTTTCAAACAGTGGGTGGCGCCACTGACGCCCTGGAACAAACCTATACATCTTCTTCAGGTTGTGATATTCTTGCGACAATTGACGGGATATTAATAGGTAATCTTTCCGGAATTTCTTTTTCTACGACAAGAGAGAAATCGCCAATTTACGTTTTAGGATCTACAGACGCTGTATCTTTTGGACGTGGAAAACGCGGTCATGCAGGCTCAATGATCTTTACAAATTTCGACAGACATGCGCTTTATGACATTATGGATGGTTTAAGGTCAAACTCAAGTGATAAGTGGAGATATTATTACTGGAGAAAACTTACAGATGTACCAGCAGGAGGCAAAAGTCTAATGTTGGGTAATAGAAATATTGTTGATAATGCAGGTGCCCTTGGCCTGGAGTTAGCTCCACCTAACTATTCGGATCAGCTCCCGCCCTTTACAATTACACTATCAAGTATGAATGAGTATGGAAGTATTTCAGTCATGCATATTATTGGTGTAGAATTGATCAATGAAGGTTCAGGTATTTCTATTGATGATATCACTACTGAAACTCAAACAACTTTCGTTGCAAGATCGATTCTTGGTTGGAAGCCAGTAGCAAGACTTGATAAGAGGGATAAAGATGTTTATTATAGTGAATCTGTTGCGGGTCGTACCAATATTAAAGAGAGACTTAATAAACTTACAGTTCTACGTCAAGCCGAATTATCTGCTTCGTTAGCGTAATAATTAGCCCTGTTAACTCAGGGCTAATTTTCTTCTTATGGCATACACAAAACTCGGAAAATCTATTAATGGTCTTTTAAAAGATGTAGCAGATAGTACTGGGATTACTGATGTCTATGAAGGAACAGTTCATGGTGATGTTAATAGAGTAACTGCTGGATTTAAAACACTTTCAGCAGGACCGGCCCAATATCCTGATGATCCAATAAGAGATAAATTTGCTATAGCTAATACATCATTCAGTGGTGTTGATACTGTTGCTATTGCACAAATTAATGATAAACTTTTAATCTTAGGTAATGTTTCAACTTTTTCTTACTCAGTTTATCGTGAAAAAGTTCCAGTACGAACTTTAGGTCGATCACAACCTAAAGGTTACTGTCATGGTGGTAGAACCATTGGTGGTAGTATTGTATTTGTTGTTTTTGATCGTTCCCCTTTAAGTGAGATTATTAATCAATTGGATTATGATAAGAATCCAACTGATCGGTATTCTTCCCCATTAGCAGATCAAATTCCACCAATTGATATCATACTTTGGTTTAGTAATGAATATAAAAATTCTTCAAGTCTTGTAAGATTATATGGTGTAGAATTCTTACAAGAAGGTGAGGTACATTCTATTAATGATATCTATACTGAAAATACTATGCAGTATGTTGCCAGAGATATGGATGTGATGATTAATTATGAGGCTATTTCTGATTTTAAAAATATGTTATTTCAAAGGCAATTAAGTGGTAATTTCACAGATCATTATCTTAGTTCAATGTTAGAATATAAAAATGATCTTGAAAGAAGAATCGGACAAGCAGATGTAATTATTCAAGAAGCATATCAAGAAATGGGACGTAGAAACATCGTTACATTAGGTTTCGCTGCTATAGGTAAAACCATTAATGCTGATCCCAGAGATTCAATTAGAATTCAAATAAAAGTAAAAACTGGTTTATTGAATGAGTTAGAAAAAGTAAATGCTCAACTCATAAAATATGAACAAGGAATGTATGGTCTTAATGCACATCAAAATGGCCAGGGAATAGAAGCCACTGATAATCTTAAACAGAGTAAAGTAACAAGATAATGGCTAATAAAACCAGTTGGACACCCGGATTTGTAGATACCATGAATCTTGGTTCTGAGAATCGTGCTCTTAAAGAACGAAAAACTCAGATTAACCAAGCATTTAGTAATCAATTTAATCAAATTAAAAATCCCCAATTAGACCCCACGAGAGCTAATTATCAAACTTATCCATACGACTATTTTTCGGGTTCGAATGCTAAAATCTTCTTTGGTGATGTATGGGTTGATGACATTATTAATATTCAGTATAATATAACTCAAAGTAAAACACCAATCTATGGATATGCTTCCCAAAATTATGATGCCGTTGCTCTCGGAACTATTATTGTGCAAGGTAGTTTAGCAATCGCTTTTAAAGAAACTGGTTATCTTAATGTTATCCAATATCTTTTAGAAGCTCAAGCTCAAAATTATAATAAAGCCATACAATACACAACTGCTCTTAATGTTGCTGAAGCCAATGCTAAATTAGGTAAATATATTCCTGGTTTTTCTGAAGGTGATCCAAGAGAAATGACTGGTGTTGTTTATGGTGCAAATGGTGCCCCTCAAATAATAAGACAACAAGAAACTATTGAAAATATTCTAATGTCGAAAAAAGATAATCTGGTAAGCCAAGGTTTAAGTAAGACAATAGGTTTAGGAAACTCTTCAGTAGGCAGAGACTTTGAAGATTTTGCTGAAGTCCTCGAAGATACAATATGGGGTGATTCTAATGGAAAACCAATTGGTTTAGGTGGTGTCCTTAGAAGAGCAGATGAATTTGATTATATTTATTCTTCAAATAGTAATGAAACTCCTGTTGGAGTAAAAGTTCCAAGAGGTAATGATTATTCTAAAGCATTAAATATTTTACTTACTTTTGGTGACTTGAATGATTTTAGAGCAGAACACACACTTATATCTTTAAATGATATTCATTTTCAATCACAAGGATTAATTTGTTCTGCTAATGGTGAACCATTGGCTGAGATGTATAATTTTTTTGCACGTGATATTAATAAGTCCATTAATAAAAAAGGTTCTTTTAAAATTGATCCAATTAAGTTTGATTTTGGAAGCACTGAAACTATATCTAAGTTAGAAGATGTTAAAAAGGTTGAAGATTATCTTAATAATAATTCTGCTGCTCTTATAATAACACTTTTATCTGGTCTTAATAAAGTCGATAATATTGGATGGAAATCACAAAATAAAGTAATAGATAAAGTTCCTTTTTATAAAAAAGAATATGAACCCATATTAGACCAAATAATTAAAATTACAGAACAAACAATTAATGACACAAAGAATAATGTTAGTACAAAATATACACAATTAGCTATTTCTGTAGAACCAACTAATCAAAAAGGTCTTGAAAAAGAAGCTAGTAAAATTAATATGATTTTAAGTCAAAGTGTTCCAAACACTTTAACTTTTAGAGTTATTGCGCCAACAAGATCCAACTTTAATGCTGTATCTATTATTTCAAGAGAAGACATTTTTAAAGATGTGCCTCAAGCTAATAATATGAAAGATATGAAAGCATTAGCCGAAGAAGCTGTAACACAAAGTATTCAAAAACGAAATGAAAGTGCTAAAAATGCAATTACCCAAGCAAATACCAAATCAGCTAAAATTGAAAGTGAACTTACCGATCTTGCGACTGATAAAATTAATCAAGAGATTCAAAAAGAACAAGACAAAGTAAATAAATATTCTTCTGGTGAAGTTTCAGCCAGAGACATGAGAAAAATTGAAGAAGCTGAAGCAAATATTGCTCGATTAGAAACACAAAAACAAAACGTTAATAGTAATAATCTTAGTGTATTAGATAGTTCTAAACTTACTGACTATGAACAAGCACAATATAACTCTCTATTAGAACAACAGAATATTGTTAATGCTCAAAAAGAACAATCTCAAACTTTAGTTAGTAATATTGAAACTTATCAGAATAAAAAAGAAACAGCTGAATTTAATAAATTAACTTCTGAAATAGCGAAAGAAAAAGAAACACTATTAACACTAATTAATGATGTTGGATCTGGAGTTGCTACCAAAGAACAAGAAGAAAAAATTGATGCTGCTAACGAAAAACTTCAAAGATTAGAACTTGAGAGAGAAAATAATAATACTGAATTTGAAATACAAAGTGAGATTGAATCATCTGATAATACAAAACTTCATGAAGTTACAGGAACTTATAATAGGTCTCAAATAACTCAAGAAAGAAAACAAGAAGAGATTTCTCAGAAAGCTTTATTAAAAGACTCAGAACCCACTTTGATTAAGATGGATCCGATGGTTATAGTTGCTGATCCATTTACAACGGCTATTACTGAACTTAAGAAAATAGAATCTCAAACATCTCCAATACTAAATAATGTTATTCAAAATAGTATAAATGCTATTGGTGAACTTTATACAAAATTTTCTCGTGAAGTAGAATTATTTAAAAAACCTGATGAAAAACAAGACTTTATAGATAAATCTGCTGAAATGATTCTTAAATTTACTCAAGATGTAATAGAATTTACTTTACCAGAAAATACTTCTGATATTAATGCTGAAAGCATAGGGTTTGCTGGAGGGACAAGTGGAGGTGCCGGTGCCGACCGAAGTATCCAAATGATTGAAGAATTAAATAATAATTTTCAATCACTAACTAAACCAGAAGAATATCATGGGGGTAATGCTTTAATTGGTTCATTATCTATGCAGACTGGTGGTGATAATATTCAAGATTCAATTGCTTATCTGGCTTGGTCAGAAACTCAACAGAAAGTTGAAGAAAAAGTTCCAGAATTTGTTGGTCCACCAGCACCAATAGTTACCGAATTTAAAATAACTGTAACACCTTTGGCTCACTTAGAACGTGATTCTAATCCAGCATATGATTATGTGGCGACTACTAATTATGGAGAAAAAGTTGCTGTAACTCCTTTTGATGGAATCTATACATATAATCCGACAACGAAAACATCTACTGTTAAAATTAATAATCAATATTTCTATGTGGTTGCTCATCAAGATGCACCCCCAAATCTTAATTATGGTCAAACAGTTAAAGCTGGTGACATTGTCGGTATTAATGTTTGGGATACCGGAAAAACAGCAGATTTTACTGGATTACATTCACACGCATGGATTCAAACTTGGGGTCAAAAAGAAGATGGAACTTATGGATTTATTGATGTACCTATTAAAGAATATGATCCATATAAAATTATTAAAGGTTTAGAAGATCTTCAAATTGTGAACGTAACACCCCAATCATCATCTTTAGCAGTAAATAATTTATCAAATACACAAGAAACAAATAAATTTGAATCCAGATATACAGAATAATTATACTATTAATGAACCCAAACAAGGAGATTCTATGGAAGTAACGCAGGTAATGATTGATGGTTGGAAGGCTACCTATAAAAAAGTATACATGGTTTCAGTAGGTGGTCAAGATTGGTACTTTAAAAGACTGAGTAGAGAAGACTACTTTTCAATTGCTGAGAGCACCAATGTAGTAAAAGGTTTTGATTCTGAACTTGAGACAGTAACAAAATGTCTGTTGGGTGAATATAACTTAGCAGATCTTACTGGTGCTTCAGGTGTCGTCAGCAAACTATCAGAACAAATTCTATTACGTTCTGGTTTTGAAGATGTTGAATCTCAAGAACTCTAAAAATTAAAATTATCTTTGAAGGGATAGGCACCTCGGTTGGCTCAACGGCCTATCGAGGTTTTTTATTATGACGAGAAATACCAAACTTTATAAATTAAAAACAAAATCTAAAGAATATATCTATAGAGACTTAACTGTTAATGAATTAAGTTTTCTACAAAATATTAATAATGATGCTCGAAGAAATGAAATAGCTGGACAACTTGCCCTGTATAAAGATGATCCAACAAATGTTCCTTGGCCTATTCTGGATAAAATAGGTTTAGAAGCTATTAAAAACTCTACGATTATAATGAGAGATAAAAACCTATTTGATATAACAGTTAAAGAAGTTAGAAATTCTGTATCTAATGATGAAGTCATCTCATTAATAATAAAAATAGCGACAAATTTAAATGAATCTATTTTAAAACTAATTAATCTAACTATTAAAGATTTAATAGAATTAGGTTGTATTTGTGAGATAATAACTAAAAAAAGTGTGTTTAATGTGAAGAGTCCTATTAAAGGTTCCAAAAGAGCTAATCTTCTGAATGCTAAAAAAGAAGTATCTGATAAACCAATATCAGAACAAATTGAAGAACTAAATGAGTTTATTAATCAATGATAGATGATGAATATAGTCCACAAGTAGATACTCTACCACCACAAATCGGTAGTGTGTTGATGGACACCGCCAAAAAAATGGCTGTGTTTGGTGTTCTGATGATGGCTGGTAAAGCCGGTACTAAAGTATTATCTAATGTGGCCGGAAAAGCTATTAAAACATATGCATCTGGAACAAGATTAGGTAAAATAGCCAATGATATTTTTTACCGTGGAGAGACACCAACTCTAGGAGCCATCCTAAAGGACACAGGACCGGGTAAAACCCTCTCAAAGATGGCTGGTGACCACTTCACTGGGGTACGATCTTCCCTCGATTATAGACAAAATCTCATCAAAGCAGCGACTCTTCAAAATCCAGCAAGAGCAGCAATTACAAGAGTTACAAGTTCATTTAGAGACCTAAGTACTTTTAGTGGTACTTTTGCTGGTGCTTGGAAAAAAACAGTTTGGGGTGGTGCTGGAGCAGCATATGCGATTGATAGTGCTTTAGGTTGGAATAAAGATTATCTTAAACAAAAACCTCTTTATGATATTCCTGGTCAAGTTGGAAATTTTGGAAAATGGTTAGCATATAATACTGCTTTTGGAATGCCCTTCGCTGCTGCTGGTCCTTTGGCTAAAGCAGCCGGTGGTGCATTAGAATTAGGTCTATCAAAGGTTTTTCAAGGTTCTTTAGGTAAAAAGGTTGTTAATGCTGTTACTGGTTTGGCACAAGGTACTCCGTGGAGAGACCCAAGAGCTAAAGAACTATTTAATGAAAAAACTCTAAAAGCAGCAGAACAAACGTATTCGAGAAGTCAGCATGAAAAACATTTTGTAGCCAGAGCAATTAGAAGTGGTATGGCTTTTGCTGATTCTGCCGGTGGCATGTTTCGAACGGTTAATGCTGATTTTAGACAAATGGGTCAACATGTTAAAACAGCAAACCAAAATTATACTGGTTTAATTAATAGAGTTAAACATGGTGTAGTAAATCCAGTAATAACTGCTTTAAAAAATGCTAAAGAAATATGGAGTAATGCTAAAAAGAATACTGGTATGTCCTGGTCTACTTACACTACTCCAGGTTTAAAATCTGTAGAAATGATTCAACAAATTGTTGAAAACGTACCAAAATGGAAAGCCTCAGGTAAACAACATACTGGTTTAACAGCTATGCTTGGTGCTTTTGGCGGAGAGTGGCAAAAATCCAGTAAAGAAACTACTCTTATACAAAGAATATTTGGTATAGAACCATTAAGAAATAAAGACGTTTTAAAAGCTACTGAAGTTAAAAAATGGTATGGTGTATTAGGTAATTATTTTCCAAAAGACCAATCTGAACAATTAATATCACATGTTCTAAATATGAAAGTTGGATTACATTCATATAAAGCTCATGGAAGTGAAATTAAAGGTGCCAATGTTAATCTATCATTCTTAGATCCAGTATCATCAATTAAAAGAGCTATTTCTACTGTTATTTCTAAACCATTTCATATTATTGGTACTGGTTTAAATTTAGATATTGGTAGTTTAACACATGCACACACATTATTAAGTGAGTCTCCTAGTTTTAACTTTTTTCAAAGAACACCCAATTTCACCACTGGTAGTAGAGATGTTAAAGCTGGAACTACACCAATTGGTGTACCAACCAGTGTTGGACAATTAATTGATCCTGATGGAGTGGCTTTTTATGCTAACGGAAAATTTGGAATAATTAATGCTGGAGAAGCATTTTCTCTGGATACTGGACATAGACTTAAGTATTCTACAAGACATGGTGCTTTTAAAGAAAATGAACATAAAATAATAAATAAAGACAAGTATAATAGAATGGCTGTTGCTTCAAATAAAAGAACAAGTAAAAAGAACATAGATCGTTTTGGTCCTATTTTTGGTGGTATGATAAATTCTGCTAAATTAAGTTTACCTGGAGTGGCAAAACAGTTTTTAGGTTGGATGGATCAGACATTACAAGGTAAAAATAGAGCATACATACATTCTGTACAAAATGAATTTGGTGATACAATTAATGATAGAAGTTGGCTTTTAAGTGCTCCTGTTTTAGGTTCATTAAAACAACACATTGAACAAGAATTACTTCCTGTATTTAAAAAGAAAGAAGCTCTTCAAGTTTCAGCTGATGCATCTTTAATAAGAAATTTTGGTGATGCTTGGGATGTAATGTCGGGTTTAAGAAGATTAACAGAAGTAGCATCAACGTTTAGAGTTCAAGATAGAATTCGGTCTAAAGGACTTACATCTATTGATGATGCAATTGCTGCATTAGAAGTTGATCCATCAAAAGCTGAATCCCATATTACTGTTAGAAGACTCGGAAGATTATCAGAAATGACTTCAGCTGATGAAGTTCGAATGAGTTATATTCAAGATGTATTTAGTGAACAATTTGTTGCTGAAGGTGGAAAAGCAACAAAAGATTTAACTCGTCACCCATTAAATGAAGCGGCTGATCTTCTTCTTAAAAAAGGTTTAATTACTGGTAAACAATCTCAAGCAATGAAACTTTGGGGTAAGTTATCTTACTTTGAAGATGAAGGTCTTTTTATACATACTGGTAATCCTAAAGATTCAAAATTTAGTGATGCTATAAGAAATATTAGAAGAACAATTGCTGGTGAAGAACATAATATTAGAAAAGATATAATAGAATATCTTCAAGATACAAAACTAAGAACAGTATATAAAAGACCATTACAAGGTGTAATGAATGATGTTCATCCGTATGTTTCTATTGCTAAGGGTATGGGTGCTCTTAGAGATTATGGAAGAGTTATTACTGGAATTGTTGGTAATCTTTTCGAAGAAACAATGTATCCTTTTAAGAGAGACCCTATTAAAAATTTTGGTATTAGAGGTAATTTAAAATATGTTCTTGGTGGTGCTGCAAAACTTGTTGCAGGTGTGATGGCTCTTAAAACTTTTGATGCTTTTGTTGCTACAAATCCAGTATTCGATGGTACAGGAATGGAAGATGGTGTTGGTTCTTTTGTTGCTGGACAATTTGTAAAAGGAAGATTATTAACTTCAAGAGTTATGGATGGATTAGGAATAACTGGTACAGCAAAATATTTGAATGGTTTAATGCCTGGTTTTGTAACTTCGGCACCAGGAGCAGTAATTGGTTCTGTCGTAAGTAGGACTCTTGGTGGTGGTCCTCTCGAAATGGCAAAGTGGTTTGTTGGTGGAGCCTTAGCCAATAGAATTCTCTCTCCTCTATTACCAGATTTTACAAAAACTTATAGTCAATTAAAATCAGAATATTCTGGTGAAGTAGAAGTTCCAATGATGAAAAACCCAATGTGGTTGCTCGGTGCAACACCTTGGCAAGGATCCAAGGTAGCTGGATATCAACCTAATTGGTTTGTAAGATTACAAAGTCGTTGGAAAGAATCAGATACTTTATATGGATCAGCATTTCGAAAACTTATTCATGAACCTATTTGGCCATTAGGAATTAATATTGGTGATTTTATTGACCCATATTATAACGAACGCTGTGTAGTTGAAGATACACCTATTATTACAACAAACTATGAAGTTAAAACAGCTAAAAATATCAATATTGGTGATCATGTTATTACATCAACTGGTGAGTTTTCTTCAGTAATAGATAAACATACAGAATATATTAATGAATCAGTAATTGAAATAAATACATCATTATTTAATCAATCATATAAAACAACTAAAGAACATCGATATTTAGCAGTTAAATCATCATACTGTAACCAAAAATGTAAAATAGGAAGAATTTGTTATTTAAAAACTTGGAATCGCTGTAAAACATGTTCAAAAAAATACTATATAGATTATAAAAAAGCATGGATTAAATCAGATGAATTAAAAAAAGGAGATTTTCTTGTAATCCCAAAAATTAAAATAAAATCAAATGACGATCATATTTTATTTAACTTTGATAAATTTAAGAAAAAAAAGAAAATTCAAAATCGAAAAAATATACCAGAATTGTTTCAAAAAAGTTTAGAATTATTCCGATTAATTGGTTATTTTTTAGCAGAAGGTCACACATCAAAGAATAGTATAAGATTTGATTTTCATACGGATGAAATTACTTATCATGAAGATGTATGTTCAATCATGAATAAATTATTTAATATAAAAGGTACAAAATATATTGATGGAAATAAAACAAGATTGATTTTCTGTAATAACTTAATATCACAACTTTTTAAGGATTTTTTTGGTAAAAACTGTTATGAAAAGAAAATTCCAGATTGTATTTTAAATTCATCTTCTGAATTATTAGAACAATTAATTATTGGTGCTTTTAGGGGAGATGGATGTGGTAAATATAATAGTCACGTAAGATATGATACCGTTTCACAAATTTTAGCAACACAAATAAGATATATTTTATTGAATTTAGGATATTTAAGTTCATTTAGTATTACAGATAGAAGTCAATATCGAGAAGCAACAATTTATTCTATTTTAGTTCATGGAGAAAAATCAAATATTTTAAAACAATTAGTTGGTTGGACTAACATTAATACAAAAATCACTCCTAAAAAAACATATTATGAAGATGAAAATTATTTTTATATTAAAATATTAAATGTTAAAGAATCTAATTATTCTGGAAATATTATAGATTTAAAAGTCAAATCAGGATTTTCTTTCTGTTCTTATACGGCCATATTTCATAATACTCATTTTTTTAGTAGACCATTCCCAAAAACAGGAGAATTTGGAGCAGAGATCCCATTAATTGGTCCTCCTATTAGTTCTACTATTGGTAGAATAATAAAACCAGTTAAAACTATGCATCAAGAGTTTTTAAATAGTGCAGATTATAATGAAGAAAGTAATCAAACATTTGCTATGGAACCTCCTAATATGAGAGAAGGTTCTCAAATGATGCATCATACTGCTGGTATAAGAAATATGAGAGGAAGAAGTTCCTTTTTTGGTACTTATAATTATAATGAATCGAAAATGTGGAGTGAAACAGCAGCAGATAAGTTTTTAAATAATGTAACTAACTTTGCTGGTCTTCCTGGATTTTTTGGGGAAACAATCCAAAGTAGACTTAATCCTGGACCTCAAGTATATCCTACTTTAGAAACAGCAGGAAGAATAGCTTCACAATCGAGAGCATATTATGATATGAACTTGGGTGGTCTTGGAATTTTTACTGAAGCGATAAGAAGACTTATTAATAAACCATCGACTGATAGATATGGTGTAAATCCAATACCTAACTTAATGGCGGATTGGTTAGGACCCAACTTAACAACTGGAGACCCTTATGTAAAGATACAAAAAGGAGAACTTAGACTTCCGGGAGAAGCATATTCGCGTACACATACAGATTTAAAAAGAGATATGCCTTCGCGCGCGACTATGTTCGGAGCACCTACAGGACATATGGTTCAATACATCACTGGTATGTTACCTCCTGTACTTAAAGAAGAATATGATATGATGAATGAAGGTACGAGTATGCATAAAGTTATTCAAGATCAACTTGCAGCTGAAAATATGTTAGTCCAAGCTGAAGCTTTAGTTTATGATGTTAAAAATGATATCAGTGGTCACGTTGATGCAATTATAAGAGATGGTGTTGGTGGAAAAGGAAGAAAAGCCTTAGAAATTAAAACAATAAATAGTGAAGCATTTTCATCTTTAAGTGCACCTAAATCTCAACATTTATCACAGTTAAACCTGTATCTACGTCAACTAAAACTAAAAAAAGGAACTATTTTATATGTTAATAGAGAAAATCCATCTCAAGTTAAAACATATGAAGTAAATTATAGTTCAAGTAGATTTGAAAGAGATGTTCAAAGACTTCGAAGAGCACGTCAGATTAGTGCTGATATGATGCAAAATGATGGTATAGAAGATAAATATGGATATAGTTATTCTTGGTTAGATAGAATGAATATACTTGCAGATGTCGCCCCAGGGGGATCTGAATATAAAGAAGCCAAGACAATAGTTCAGTATCAAATGAAATATCATAAATTATCTGATAAAGAAATTGAAAAATATCATAGAATAATTCAACATCAAAGATCAAGACAAAGATCAGCAGAACTTTATCCATTGAGATTTAAAGGTAAAATTTTATCACCTGATACAACAGTTAATATTCAATCTATTAATGAAGATATTAAATCTGGTTCGGAATATGCTTTACCAATGAGAGCTTTAGGAAGTGTTTGGGAAAGTTTTGTTAATACAAATGCTTTTTTAACTGATAAGTTCTTTGCTTTTAAAGACCCAATTGAACATTATAAAATGTTAAAATTATATGGTAAAGAATATACACCTTGGGATGAACCATATCGTTCATTCATTGAACCTTATACTCGGCGGGCACTTAGTAGAACGGACCCCATGAGTGGTGCACTTACTTGGGGTTCTGGTGGTTTTATTGCATTTGATGGACTTGGTGGACTCTTGGGTGGAACCTTAGGTTCAATTTTTGGAACAGTAAATGGATTAATACGTAGTAAAACTGATCAAGTTTATATTCCAAGTGAGATTAGAAAACAAAGAGAAATAGAAGATTATTTTGATCAGGCTAAGTATCTACGTGGAAAACAGTCAGCGGAGTTATCTGGTGGACTTGCTAAAGAAATGTATATGGTTGCTTCAGATGCAACCTTGAAAGCATATAATGAGTCTGGTAAAGATGTTGCTAATTTATTTAGAGGTACTGGTTATATGGAGAAACCATATATTAGTTCATGGATAAATACTACTAATAAAAAAGAACAAAAAGAAATATTAAAATTTGTACCAGATAATCTTAAAAAAGCATTAATTAAAACATGGCAAAAAAATGAACAAAATCAAGGAACAGAAGAATACGTTAAAAATATTAGTATTCCAAGTGAAAAATCTTATAGATTTGATGAATCAGTATTGGACCCAAGTGTAGTTCTTGATGATATTAAATTAAAAACAATTGAAGAATCTGGATATGAATCTCATGATTTTGGTTTAGGATGGAATGAACAAGTACTTCGTATACAAAATAATTATAATGATCTTCAAGGTGTTAACATCACAGAAGAAAATAGAAATTTTTCTAATGATATTAATCCTGCTCAAATTAAAAAAAGTATTAATGATGTTTTTCAAAGTTCCAATATTCGTGTTTTAAGTAGAGTCTATGTTAATAATTGGATGGACGACGCAAATAAACTTACAATTAGAATACAGAGAGATAGTTCTCAAAGTATTATAAATGCTTTAGGTAATAGAGAAAGATATAATCTCGATGGCTGAATATAATCCATTTAAAAAAGACAAACCAAAAGACCCAAATGGAAATTGGTTTTATAATACATCTATTAAAGCGATAGCTTTTGGTGGAACAGCTTTTGGTGTTTATGGCGTTTATAAGATGAAAGGTCCTGCTCAAAGAATTCTTGATAAAATTCATACAGCTAATTATAAAAAGGTCTTTCAAACTGAATATCAGAAGCAATCTAATGTCTTAGAATCTGCTGCATCTGATATTAGAGTTACAGACCCATTTCAATATTACGGTTATAATTATAAAGATGTTGCTGATAATATAATGACACCAAGTAGTCTTATTATAAAATCAAGACAATATGAACACGTCTTAGCAAATAATTTAAGACATGATACAACTTGGTTACCATTAGCAGGTAATATTCAAAGTAGTCTTAAAGATAATGAATTTTTTTCAAGATTCAGATATGAATTAATCGATGAATATATGTCTCGTTATGGAGCCGAATCACTTCAGCAATATGAAAACTTACAAGGATATGCTGGAGACATTATAAAAAATGGTAAAAATGTTGAAAAAATCCATGAATATTTTTTAAGAAATTATCCAGATTATGCACGAAAATACTTAAACAAATTAGAATCATTATATAATAGAGCATCAAGATTATCAGTAAAAGAATTCTCACCAATAGAAATTCGTGACCGATTATTAAAAGTTCGTGAAGGACCAAATGATACAGACCAATTAATTGATTTTACTTTTAGTACCACTGTTCATAGTAATATTAGTTCTGATGGTAAATTGAAAAAAGTTATTGGTGAACTACCTTCAGGAAATAGACTTATTCCAAGTGCTTCTGATGATGTATTGGAAATGATAAGTACTGGTAAGGCTACTAAAGGATTATGGACATCAAAAGGACCGAGAACCCCAAAGTTAGATATTTATAAAAAGTTACAATCTTTTGAATATATTGCACATTTCAAAGGTCTGACTGAACAATTAATACGTCTTAAAAACTCATCTCAATATTCAGGACTTGAAGACATAGAAGTAAAATTAGAAACTTATGGTTCTGGAGAAAAATCATCAAGATATCTTTATATTGGGATGAAGCATCAAAATAAAAATACATATTGGTTTTATATTCCTATTTCTGTAGATGGTCGGATGCCTGGTTCAAATTTCTCATCACAAGAATATATGGATGGAATTAAGATGATTGGTGGAACTTGGGGTGGTAATAACTATCAAGAAGTTAATACAACTCAAATGATGATTAATAAAGTTACTGGTATATTAAAAGGGCAATCATTTTGGGGAGAATTTAAAGAAAGACCAGAAAGAGTTATTTCTGCTTTAACTAATTCTATTTTAACGCTTCGTCAGGATTTAAGTCCTTGGTCTGATACAGTACGTGATGCCTCAAAAATAGTGAGTATTCATGATCCACTTTTAAATGCTGTTCTATTTCCTAAGGCTAAAAGAGCAAACTATATTAAAAATCAACTTTCAACTGCTGTAATTTCAGCTAAAAGACTAAGACAATTAAAAAGATCACCCAATGCTAAATTAATTACTCTTGACTTAGAAACATTATCTAATTCATTAAATCAGAATGGTAGACCTGCAGGAGTTCAAGCTGCAATTCATGACCCAAATCTTCAAATAGCCAAAGCAGCAGTCGTAGTAACTGATTTTAATAATAATAATACTGTTTTAGAAAGTCATGCTATTACGAGTGATCATGGTGTTGATGTGTTTGATGGAATGGAAAGTAAAAGAAAAGGAAAAGGATGGAATGCTGCCACTGATGAGTGGGCATTTAAATTATTTCCACATTCTGCAAATCAAGAACAAGCAAGAGAACGATTAATAGAACATCTTCGAGAAGAAACAAAACTCGACAACCAAACTGGAATTCCTAAATTTAAAAATAATAGAGATTTTGTACAATACTTAGCAAAAATTATCAGAGGGTTAAAACAAAAATATGGAGAATCAAATGTATTTTTTAATGTAAAAAATGGTATTCAATTTGACTTAAGAATTATTGATAAATATGCACCAGATTTATTTAATGAAATGATTAATTCAACTATAGATGTACATTCTTTAGCTTATGCTCGATTACTTGGTCAAAATGCACCAGACTCATTAGCAATTGAAGAAATGACACAAGTTCTATTAGGAAGATATATTGATCCAGAAAAAATTCCTAATCTTAGAGAAAATCCAATAGCTAAAGATGTTATAGAAAAACTTACAGCAGATACAAAAGGAAAGTTTTTAAATGATCCCAATTTTAGATTATTAAATACCGGTTCATTAAGAGGTAAACTTGCAAGATATCTTAATCAAAGAGCACACATGTCTCCAACAGTTGATGCTTTAATTTCATCTGCTCTCTTAAGAGCTGAATCAACTTATGCTAATGATGATAGTTTTTATGAACACTTAGATGATGTAGAAAAACTTTTAGAATTAGGTTCTCGAAGTCAAAATATGACTGAAGTTATTGAATTATATAAAAGTACAAAAACAAAAACTTTAGATGGTTTTTCTGTTGGATTTTCGGGGATGTCTTCTGGAATGGTAGCACAACTTAAAGGTTCTCTACTACAACTTAATGATTTAATTCCGTTGGGTGAAAATCCATTTAATAAGCAACTGGATCATACATGGAGAGGTATTGCAGTTGGACCATCCCAAAAATTCAGAGATTACTTAAAAAGAAGTGGTCATGATCCACATGGTTGGAAGATGAAAAGAAAATTTACTGATCCACTTGTCGGTAGTGCTGTTTTAGATTTTGAAACACATATGATGAGAAGAGCAGATTCTATGAAAAATTATTTTTCACATCATGTTGTTAGTGATGTTTTGTATGTATTTAATTCTTATATGGGACATGAAGGTTTTAATGCTTTTAGTGAAACAATGATGAAAGATATCACGGTTTATCAGGATGATAAGATACCAATAGATTTTCTTGAAAATGATGTTAATCTTGGTGAACAAGTTCGAGATTTTAAAAAGAAAGTATATGCTAAAGCAGTTGAATTGTCTAAAACTAAAGGAAAAAATGGTAAATTAACAAGAGAAATTCTGGAAGAAGCTGGTGCTGATGTTGCAGCAAATTCAGATTTTAATTTATCTTTTGGACAACATATTGCGAGTAAAAATGGAAGTGTTATTAGAGATAGTAAAATTATGGGTGGTAAAGTATATGGTGTTATGATTGAACCTAATTTTGTATCCTCTTCGGTTGAAGAAATGCCAAAGATGTTTTTAAAAGTAGCAAGAGAAATGACTGGGTCAGAGTTTGAAAGAGTACCATTAATGGCTAATGTTGGTGAAGGAATGTCGAAGGCAGTCGTCAGTCATGCTAAGTATCTTTCACAAGCTTTTGCTTATAATAAAGTATCAGCAATTGCTAATGCTGATTTTGTAAAAAAAGGAACAGTTGGTTCACTAAAACGCGCACTTATTCGAACTGTAATTAGAAAACACTTAGATATTATTCATGATACTAATTCTACTCCTGATCAAATTGCTAAATCTAAATTAGAAATGAAAGGGGTCGCAGCAAAATTAGGTGGAGAATATGTTGAAAATGAGCATCAAATTGTAATGCCACACAATAGAAGATTTCCTGGTGGAGCATATAAAGACCTTATTAAAAATGAATCAAATATGGAAGAAGTAATGAAATACTTCGGTGATGTAGATGTTAGATTTAAAGATATAATGGAGATGATGATAGGTGCTGATTTTCAAAAATACACCAAAGAAACTATTAATGCCAGCACTTTAAGTGGTTCTCTTGGAAGTTTCACAAACCAGCTGGCCAATAAAATTAGAGAAACAGCTAAAGGTTTAAGTGAGACATTTCAATCAAAAGATGATATTAAACACATGTTAACTGAAAAAGGTGTAAGTAGATTAAAAGTTGAACTAAATGCATTCGCAGAATTTGTTACAGCTAAAGAAGGTAATATTCAATTATTTCAAGCATCAAAATTTGGTAGAGATGAAATTAATAACAGAGATATTGTAATGCCTACTTTAATTCCTGTTGCTGATGTAATAGCATTATCAAATATAGATATAGGATATAATACACAAACAAAGTCCGCTAAGATTCGAAGAAGTTATCTTGATGCTGTTTTTCATTCAGAAAATAAATTTCCGCATACAGCTAAGCAATATCTTATGAATAATATTATGTGGAAAAAACACATAGCAGCCAAGTCTCTTGCTCAAAATTATAACTTATTTCGAGATGCAATGACTAACTCAACGATTTTAGATATTAAAGATGTCCAACTTGAAGACCTTCAAAAGTTACTTGATTTTCAAGGAAAATATGAATTTAGAAAAGAGATTAAAAGAGGACTTTATGATGCTGACTTTGTTGGTGCTATAGAACGTCTTGAGGAAATACTTGAATTAAAAGTTGATTCTGAAAATGAAATATATAAAAAAGAAGTTAGTGACCAAATCGATGCAATTCAAGAATACACAATTAATAAACAAAGAGTATTTGCTGAATCAACAAAAACACAGTCTCGTTTTTGGTCTCAAACAAAAGTTCAACATGTTAGTGAATTTGCACGTAAAAATAATGGTATTATCTCTTTAGATACAACAATTGGTGGAAGAATAGATGCTTTAGAATTATCTGTAAGAGAAATGGCTAAACGTCACATGGATTTTAGTTTGGATAATTCTAAAAATAAAGTAAGTCTTGGTCAATACGAAGATCAAATTGTATCAAAAATTAAAAATGTTATTAATGCTTCAAAAGGTGAACCACTTTATGAAGTGGTCGAGAGAGACGGTGAAAAGTTTATTAAGATGAAAAAAGTTATTATTAATCTTGATAAAACACCTGAAAATTTATTTAATAGATTATCTAATGATGTTTCAATGGCATTACCAGAAACAAAAATTAAATTTGATCTCATGGCTTCTTTTCTTGAATATCAAAAACTTATTTTAGATAGAGATCAAAAAATGGATAATGTTCCTCATACTGAAGACTCATACATTGTTTCTAAAACAAAAGAATTACAAAACCAAATGGCGAGATTTTGGAATACTGGTATGGAAATGAATAATAAATCTGATTCGTGGGGTGCTCATCAAATTGAACTTCCATCACTTTGGGCAACTCATAAAGGTACTGGAGAAATAGTTACTGCCGCATGGATGATTAAAAACTCTAAAGGGTCTATTCTTTCAAAGTCTCTTAGAAAAGGAATAGACTTTTCAATGATAGATAAACTTCTTACTTCAAGTATGGATACTCTTTTTATAACTGAAAATGTTTTTGACCAAATGGTAACTTTAAAAGATGGAGCAAGTTATAGTCTGGCTCGACACCTCGATGAATCTTTTGGTGAGGATTATACTCGACAAATTCGATCTGGTGAAAAAACACTACCCGGTGGAATATTTTTTAGATATCCTGTTTCTCCTGCTGGAAGAGATGGTATGTTAACTAATAGATATCAAGTTATTCCTAAAGGAACATCTAAACTTATAGGAATGGATGATAATTCCTTTTATGCTCATACAATTTATTCAGGACTTCAAGGTTTTGATAATGACTCAGATAAGGGATTTTTAGGTATAATAAATTTAGATGTTGCTGGTGGTCTTGATAAAATTAATAAAGAATGGAATGATAAATTTAATAATCTCATTAAAAGACCAGATATGAAAAAGAAAATAACTTTTGATTTATCTGGAGCCAAAGGAAGAACATCAATGCCTGTCGGTTTTTCTGGTGATCAGGTTATTCTTGAATCATGGGATGAAAATGGAAATCAAAAATTAGTATCAATGGATATTAATGATAAAGATTTTAAATTTGATAAAATTTATGATAATGCTTTAGATTTATTTCATAGAATGTCTACTGAAGTTCCAGGTATGCTGACTAATAAAGAAGTTCAAAAAAGAGCAGTAGATTATACTACTGGAATATCTAAAAAAGTAATTCCTCTTGCTACTAATGCAATGAGAGCTAATATTTCAAAAATGTTAATAGCTCAAAAAAATGGAAGAATACCAGTTGAAGCAATGGCTAACTTTTTGGGTGACCTTGATCATAGTATATCACAGGCAACAATTGATATGGCTAAGCATGATGAAAAAATAGCACAAAATGTAAAAGTGATTGAATTTTTTAGAAATCCTGAAAAGGCTACTAGTGAAAGCAGACAAGCATATCATGACTACTTAATAAATGAAGTCTGGGCTGATCAGATTAATGAAAAACCAGAGATAAAAAAATATATTAATATGCAAATAGATGTTATGCAAGGAAAAGTTGGATCTGTTGAAGAAGCCACCAGATATGCTGTAGGATTAAGAAATAACGGTGCTTTGCGTGCTGTTGATAATGTTCTTACAGGAAGAGCAACCGCTTCTATGTGGGATCAAATGCAAGTTGATTTTGTTCGTAACCGTCAGTGGGATCCATCAGATCTTCAATCTTCATGGGAGAATTCATCTCCTAATTCTTTTACTGAAGATACAATGAATAGTATTTATAGTAGTTTAAAGAATAGATTTAAGTTATCTAAATTTAATCCAGCAGTTTTTAAAAAATCAGGTAAATATGGTTCATTGGTTGCTGGTGTTTTTTTAGCGGCAAACTTTTTCAGACCACATCAATTAAGTAGTTCATTAAATCCTTTAGATATGTTTAATGATTTAGGAACTGATATTGATGGTACAACCAATAGAATTCATTCTGATTTAGAACTTGAAAGAGATGTTCCATTGGATACAATTAATGCTTCATTTTCTAAACAAGCCTATGTAAAACTTTCTCAGAATGATCCATCATTTAAGAATGAAAAATCAAATATTATATATGAGATGTTAAATAAATCTTTAATGCAATCTAAAGATTATTATCGTGAATATGGTGATATGGGTAGTCAAAAATATTCTAACTATACTAATTCTATAGGATACTTTGGCAATAGTAATATCACAAGAAAATACAAATAGTTATGAGTGCAATCGAGGCCGAAGTAACAATCTATCTTCCTGATGATATTTCAGCTGAAATATATATTTCTCATATTCAGAACATTTTAAGTCAAATCAATGGGTTATCAACTCAAATTAATGTTATTGAGAATGATAATCCTATTTCAAATAGTCCGATCTATTTAGCTCAACTGAAAGATACACTCGATGAACGAATTCGTAATCCTGGATGATCGTCCTACAATTGCTATTGCTATTTTGAGTCTTCTTAAAGAAGATTATGCTAATCTTTTTGATCTGACTGAAAAAGACTTTCAAGATATAACAACAAAAGTTAAAATTAAAGATGCTATTAAAAAAGTTTTAACTGCAATTGGTGTTAAAGAATCTGATGCTACTTCAGTTGATACAATTTTGCCGGGTGACGTAATAGAATTTCTTGGTAGAAATAGCATGACTTATCTTGTTATAAGTCAAAATGAAAATGATATGAGTACTTTTCCAACTGTTCTTAAAGAACATGTTGAGAGTATTAATTCTAAAAGTAAAAATTTTATTATTAAAAGATATGATTATAGTAAAATTGATAAGAAAAAATTTGAGAGTACGGCCTCTCGTTTTATTGAGGGCTTAAAAGATAAACTTCGAGATTCTGTAGTTATACCCGACGTTGTAACAAATTTTCCTGATTCAGCACTTCAAATTGGTGATTTAATTTTTATTGTAGACCCCACACAAATATCATTTACTACTCAAAATGGTTGGCAATATTTTCCAACTCTTCGTACCGCAGGTAATCCTAAGATACCAACAATGGAACAAGTTAAAAATGTTTCTATAACATTATTGTTTCCTAATGAAAATTCAATTAATTATCAACTTTTACCTCTTTTTGCAATGTTTAAAAGAACACCATTTGTATGTTTAAGAAATAAAGATATTTGTGATTTTTATCAAGAATTAAAAAATGAAAATGACCCATACATCCCAGTGGCTTTAGAAAATATTCATATACAATCTATTGATGGTTATCCTAATACACTACAAGTTACAATGACAGTTCTACCTTTCTATGTTTTTCCTATTTCTAATGGGTTAAAAGCACTTAAGTCTTTTTCAGATGTTCAAAAACAACAAAGTAATCTTTATGAAAATTCTTATGAAAAATCACTTCAGTATCTTACTCAAGACCTTTTAGATTCAAAAAATGAGAATGATACTAAAAGTGCCATTAAAGATATGATGAGTGTTGTAGTTGATCATACAACTAATTTTAGATTAAGTCTTCCCTTCAGAGCATATTATCAGGCACTAATAGAAGATCATAAATTTATAACAGATGAAAATGGACAAATTGTATCTATAACAGGAGATGGTACTTTAAATAAATCTGGTTTTAAATTAGATAATTTGCGACCTTTAAATAGTTTTAATAGATTAAGACATTATTATACTGATTCAAATAAAGAACCATTCACTTTAAAGTATTCTTATATTCAAGGTGATTTTAGAAATACTAATATTAAATTATCTGAAATTAGAGATAATAAAATTAATTCATCATTGGATCAGTTAAGTCGAATGGCCGACTTACTTAAAACTCCTGATGATTTAATTAATATGACTTTAACAAGTTTCTTAAGTTTTAGTGATGTCTTAGAAATAACAAAAAGAAATCTTAATGAAAATATAGCAGTTATTCAAAGAGTAGCAGCATTACATAATATTGATATTCCTGCAACTGATGGAAATTATTCAGATTCTATTTGGCCACACATTCTTGGAATATTTTCAAGTGGTTTATCTTTAGGTTTAATAGATAAAAGTATAATACCAGAATTCTGGCAATTTTATCATAAAGATATTCCTAATATTACTAAAGGTGTTGAATTTCATGAACCAGATATTACTGGAATAGGTAGTCAATTATTTTCTTATATATCTAAACAAGAACCTTTTTCTACTGGTAATGGTGTGACTACAATTTATAATCATTTTCAAAAATTATTCCAATGGATGGAGAATAATGAAACAAGAAAAATAAATTTTGCTGGATTTTTAAAAGACCTCGCTTTAGTTATAAAAGGTGATTTAAATACTGATATTATTGTTCTTGATGCAACTACTCCTACACCCGAGAGTGCAAGAGTAGTAAGATTACCAATTGTTTCTGATGAAATTAAAATTAATACTCAATCAGATGTGATTACAGGTTGGTCACTTATTTTTAATAATAGTTTAATTCCAATTTATCTTCAATCAATAAAATATCCTTTTTATCAGCACTTGGGTTGTGATGATATTTCTATGTCTCTTAAAATTACTTCTACTGGAAATAGTACTTTAAAAGAAAATCTTTCTGTTTTATCTGATAGATTATATGAAAG